>Ga0208061_100009_pt1 | contig 63337 bp, 43 predicted proteins | sample DeeseametaMP0555_FD_184209 | JGI IMG/M metagenome (GOLD analysis project Ga0208061, IMG submission 184209) | Marine microbial communities from the Deep Atlantic Ocean - MP0555 (SPAdes) | ecosystem: Environmental > Aquatic > Marine > Oceanic | place: South Atlantic Ocean | collected 2011-01-23 | reverse complement strand
CGTATTGCTCGCACGCTTCGAGCAGCTCCTTTCTCCCAGTAAGCAACCTCGCATATTGCGTTCGCGCGCCATAATCGTGCGGCGAGAACTCGACGATCTCGCTCAGCACTCGCCGCGCCTTTTCGGGCTGTCCGAGCCTTTTGTGAATGTCGGCGATCTCCTGGATTTTGGAGATGTCTCCCATATCTTCGGCGCGGCGTGTGTGCAAAGCGCCGGTGGCCTTCTGATAGGCGCCAGCGAGCTCCTCTTCGAGCTCGGTCGCGCGGGTCTTGTCCTCGAACATATCGAGATAGTCTTTCGCGTTGGACAAGCACCACGCGACCCCTTCGGAGCGCGAGCACATATCGAGCAGGTAATCGGCAGATGCATCAGGTTGTTTATGGTACATCGCGATCTGGATGAATCGCGCCTGTGTGGCGACAGGAAGTTCACCTGCCTTCGATAATTCGAGCAAGACCGTGAACTCGGGGTGCGGGAACCTGTCACTCGAAAATGAGGGTCGGCGTCCCTCCACCTCGAAGAAACCGAGCAGCTCGATCGGCTTGTAGAGCATGCGCCAGGCAGTCCATACTTTCTCGAATGCTTCAGGATGAGCGTCGAGGTAAGCGTGGAGAATATGCGTTTGCAATGGCGTGGGGAGGCGTACTCCGAACAACTCCAGGAACACCTCTGACTTCTCGCGATAGCCGAGCGCCCTGGCTACGGAGATGGCGAGGCTAGAGTGCTCGATGATCTTGTCTGCCGAATCCAACTTCGGCTTGACGATCTTGATGTAGTCGTCTGTAAACCACTCTGGCGCCGTCGAGGTCCCGAACAGAAAGTAGGGGTCCTGTATCGCGTCGTCTTCAGCGTATTTCTTGAACGCCGCCAGCGCCTTGGCTTTCTGCCCGAGTCGGACATGTGTTCCAACGATATCCCTCATCTCATATTTGTTGAGGCTGCTCTTCGACTCGAGCTCTTTCAAACGCCTCTTGTCTCGGGATCTGCGAGGTTGATCAACCTCTTCCCAGCCGAGCAGCAACCCATTCGTTTCAGACGCGGGCTTTCGCCTGCGCTTTTTGACTCGTTTGACGCGTTGTTGTTGGATCACTTCATCATGAGCCACTCCCCCTCGACCAAAGCTGCCACCGCGTGACATCGACTTCGTGGCGATGCTCTTCTTGCCCTCGATGCTTCCGAGTCCACCAATCTCGAACGGATTTGCAGAACGACCATCAAATGCTGACTGATCATCGTCTATCCCCAGGACCATTCTTTTTGCAGCGCCGCTCGCTTTTGGCTTTTTCACCTCTTTCGCATCGAGCAGTGACTTGAGATCGCCGTCAGACTTCGCGAGGTTCCCGCCTGGTTTGACCTGCCCTTGCCCTTGTTCTGCGAGGAGTTGTCGGTTGGCTTCTTCATCCTTGCGACGCTTGATCTTGTAGCGATCGTAGGCTTCCTGATTCTCGAGCACCAAAAACGACGTGTAGGGGCTCATCACCCCATACTCGAGTGAGAGCGCCACTACATCGGGCCTGGGGGCGTTCTCATCGAGCATGTCTGCGATCCTGCCGCGAGCCCAGAACCGCGCGATCTGCGGAGAGGTGGCCTCCTTGCTCTTGTTCTCGCCGAGCTCGATCGTGCGCTTCCACGCCTTCCCGAGATACGTCCCCGTGACCTCGAGCTTGGCGGGCTTGTCCGTGACCCCGAAGATGCCGAGCTGCTCGCCATGTGCCATGCGCATCGGCTTCGCGGGCACGAGACCGCTGACCTTCCCCTCGGTGACCTTGATCTCGATGTTTTCGAGCAGCGCGCTGCGTACCGCGCTCTGCATATGAACCGTGGTCAGCGTCTCTGGCTCACCCGGAACAACGCGCAGAGCCTGACCTCCGCCAACCCTGGACATCCCGAGCAAGCCCTCCTCGTTTGGACCATGGCCCATCGCCAACGTGTGGAGCGTGCGCTTGCTGTCTGCGAAGTGATATCTCACCCTGGCTTCGAGCAGCTCGCCGTCCATCTCGCCGAGCGTGGCGACGCCATCGCCGATAATGAACGCGTGCGAAGGTCTCCCCAGCTTTCTGGCGGCGTCGCCCGCTTTATCGATGAGCGCGCCGAGGTTCGACGCGCCGCCTGCGCGAATTCCCTTCAGGCAGGCGAGCGCCGCGTTCGCGTCGAGGCCCTCGCCGCAGAGGTTCGCCTCGAGATCTCCAGTGATGATGGCAAAGCGCGTGCCCTTGGAGGCGCGCTCGATAAAGGTCCTCGCCGCCGCCAATGATTGCTCCACCACAGGTCTCCCGGCCCCGGCGGAGGTGTCGATCGCGAGGATGAAGTCCTTGACCTCGCCAGGGGCGTTTCCTCCAGGGAGGTTGATCGGCAAGTCGGCGAGGAAGTAGCCCTTGCCCGCGCGCCTCGCCGTTCGGATGGTCGCATCCTGGATGTTCTCTTGCTTCATCCTCAGGTCGACGCGCACGCTCCCCTTGGGGGTGAAGTCTGTTTTCTTCAGCGAGACCTGACCACCCAATGAGCGCTGCGTGACCTTGGCGTCGTAGCTGGTTTCTCGAAGATCGAGCCCGTCTTCGCTCTCGAGCGTGAAGGTGAACTTTCCGATCTTTTCGACATCCGAGGAGGTCTCGAGGTTCGGGAGGCTGTAGTCGTAGGAGAGCTGCCCGAATTTGGCAGGGAGCATCTGCTCGTAGGTGAGGATGACCGTCTTTGTGCCCTTTGCCGGGATCGGGAAGAGCTGTGTGGAGAAGCGGTTGTTGCCGCTCCATTCGAGCAGCGCGGGATCTTTCTTCTTGCGCACGATCCCTTCATAAATCAATCGCGCCTTCTCTCGCTCGACGAGCTCGCCCTCGACCATCTTGCCTTCGACATCCATCGCCAGCCGCGAGAGCGAGGCGCCGTCTGGAAGTCGGAAGCTGTAGGTGCCCTCGGTCTCACTGTCGGTGTGATTGCGAAAGACCTGCTTGACCTCGGTCTTTGCCATCCTGCCCACGAGAAAGACGCGAACCTCGAGCGTCTCCGTCGCCAGCGGCGAGGGGGAGGTATCCTTTCCAGGTATCTTCAGGGTGCCCACGTTCGAGGCGTCGAATGAGGGCGAGCTCGAGAACACAGCTCCAGAGAGCTGGTCTCCTGTGGCAGGTCGGTCCCATTCGGAGACATCCGCCCCCGACCTGGAGCCGTTCTTTTCGCACGCGGCAAACGCGAGGACGAACGCACAAAAGAGCAGGGTGCGAGCAACAGATTTGCTTCCGATCGAGGACATGGCGACTCCCAACAGGGTTGATGCAACGCGGTACATCGTGATGGACATGCTGTGGGAGCAATTGTTCCTGAGAAAGTCGTCTGGCGCCAGTCGAGCAGTGATAAATCAAATCATGTCACCTCGCTCGCGAGGTCGCAGAATCACTCGGGGTCGCAGGCGCCATCACACACCTGGACGAGCGCGCCGTCTTCGATAAACCTGGCGATGTGCACCTTGTACACGTCCAGCTCTCGCACGCTGCCGTGGGCGCCGTTGTCCTCTGCTGGTGCGTCGTTGGTGATCGGGCTTGGAGGATACATCTCGTCATAGACGACCAGCGCGCTTTTTGACGCGACGCCTTCTTCGCTCGCTGAGATAGGATCGAGGCCCCAGATATCCTTTGCAGAAGGAGTCATCAGTGGGACGCCAGCCGAGCGCGCGACGATCTCGGTCAGCATGTTGTTGACCGAGGAGTCGTTGACGGCCATATGCAGCGAAGCATCCAGCTCGGGGAGCCCCGAGAAGCGGTTTTCGGTCAGATGCGCCACGTAGCTGAGGGAGTCGATCGGGTCGAGCTTGAGCTGGAGCAACGAGAGCACCACCTGAAGCTCCAGCGGCGTTCCGAAGCGATTTTGCAACAGCGGCCCGAGCGCGTTCCAGCTCTCGGCGCGCTCGAGGAAGTGCACCAGACCGCCTCCGCCAACGACGAGCGCGGCGCGCGTGAACTCCAGCGATGTCGCCGTGATCACCGCGCCAAAGGTCGCGCCGTTCGAGATCCCCATGTAGTGGATCTGGTCAGGATCGATCACCAGCGAGGCGCCATCCGAGGTCGTGATTTCATCAGCCAGGTGTTCGCGCACGACTCTGGCGAGCGCGCTGAAGTGGGTGTATGCCTGCTGCTGTTTTGCGATCAGTCGATCGATTTCGGACGTGTTGCGCGCGAGCAGGGCGATGGTTGTCCCGCTGCTGCTCTCGTCGAAGCCTTCAAAGTCCACGGCGACGGCGATAAAGCCATACTGTTTGCAGAGGTCTCTGAAGGAGGAGTACGTGATCTCGTCCTTTTTGGAGAAGAAGCCATGCCCGAAGACGATCACGGGCCTTGGGCCAGTGACGCTCTCGGGGACGGTCATCATGAACTCGACCTCGCGCCGACCCACAGCGACAGGGTTTCCATCCTCATCGACGTTGATCGTGCCGTCATCCTCGCGCACGAAGTTGTCGACCTCGAAGGTTCCCTCGAAGAGGCGAACCTGATCGTTGTCGATGAGCTCGACCTCCGGGTCGAGCACAGGCTCTGGAAGCGTCGCTTCGCTCGCGGCTGCCTGCATCCTGAGCATCGCCTCGGTCGCGCCTGCGCGCGAGCGCGTCGTGAAGGACCAGGCCTGGACGACCTCGTTCATCTCCAACCCTTGCCCCTGGACGGCTTCTTCGATCAGGCCGAAGCGCTCGCGCTCGCGTTCGAGCTCTGCTGACGATGTGGGCGTCCCGCTCCGCAGGGCATCGAACGCGGCGTTTGCTTCGTGCGGAGAACCATCAGCGCGCTTTAGCTTATCTGTGATCACGACCACATAGGTTGTCTCGGGATCGAGCGCGCGGAGCGGTCGAACGATGAGCGCGCGCTCATCGTCTGTTTCGGCGTTCACGTCTCGCTCGACCAGCGCGGGCAGGCGCTCCCAACTCGGGCCCTGAAGTAAGAAGGCTGGCGAGTCATCCTCGAGCGTCGCGCCCGGAGAGTAAGGATCGGGGAGCGAGTCCGGGTCATAGCCTCCCGGCAAAAAGGTCACGATGGGCGGGATCAACGAGAAGCCATCGATGCTTGCAAACATCTCCGAGTTCAGAAATCGCGGGACGACCTCTTCTGGAAACTGAATGCTCTTCCCCGTGCGCGTCGCGTCATCCTGAGCGAGGAAGAAGTCCGAGGGGAAGGGCAGCAGAGGGTGTTCCGGGACGAGCGGGTTGCCCGCTGGGGTGTTTTCGATCTCGAGGAGCTGCGAACCTCCCATGTCGGCGCCAGCGTCGGCGTTGTCCATCATGTCGCCGGGTGGCGAGCTCATATCCTCTGTGCCACCCATATCGTCGCTCATATCACTGGTTTGCGAGCTCTGATCGGGGGTGTTTTCAGAAGGATCTTTCGAGCACGCCGCTGCGGAGAGCGACAGGAGCAAGAAGGCGACGAGCATGGTGGAAGAGAGGCGTCGAGTCACGATGGGCTCCGAGTAAAAACAGGTTGGCCCGAGCGCTTTTTTGCAAAAAAGCGCTCGGGCCAACTTCAATAATCATGGTTTGACGATACCGAGTGGGGTGACTCGGATTATCCGTTGATGCAGCGACCCGATGCACCGTTGAGACCGCAGGTGCCTTCGCAGCACTGGCTGTCATCGGTGCAAAGCACGCCTTGTGGGCGACACTCCGAGCCGCAGGTGCCACCGTCGCAGACGCCAAAGCAGCAGTCCTCGTCGGTGGAGCAGGTCTCTCCGTTGACGACGCACTCGGCGCAACCTTCATCGATGTTGCCATCGCAGGTGTTGTCGATGCCGTCACAGACCTCGCCAGCGGCGCAATCATCACAACCTTCGTCGATGACGCCGTTGCAGTCGTTGTCGCGGTAATCGCAACGCTCTGGACCGGATGGCGTACAGACAGCGGGGTCGTCGTCGATCGGCTGGTCACGCTGTTCGAGGCAGGTCATCGTGACCGAGAGCTCGACCGATTGCTGGTTGGTGTTCGAGCGGAGCGAGTCGCACGCGGCGCCGTTGATGGTCAGGACGCCGGTGTTCAGATCGAACGAGAACCCGTCAGCGCCTTCGGTCAGGGCCTGCCCGCCGACGGTCACGTCGATCTTGAGCGGCATCGAAGGGTAGTTCGAGACGCGGAAGGCGCACGAGAAGGTCTGGCGCTTGATCTCGTCGATGGCGGACACGAGCGAGTTCGGGTTGTCCGCCTGATAGAAGCGATCTCCGCCTGTACCACCGGAGGCATCTGTGCCACCGGCTGCGGCGATCTGGTTGAGCTTGTTCGGGTCCGCGCCATCCTTGAAGCCGACGACGTAGATGGGGACGCCAGCGTTGGAGATGCGCTGCGTCTCTGCCAGGGCTTGCTGCATCGCGAGGTCGCGGTTGAGCTGGCCGGTCTCTGTGGCGCTCGTGCAATACTGGCTCGGGTCACCGTCAGTGATGAGCACGATCGCTCGTGGCCTGTGCACGCCGACAGGATCGGTGGACATGTCGATCAAGCCGCGGTCATAAACCTGCTTGAGCGCGAAGCCTGTGGGCGTGTTGCCCCAGGGCTCGATCCCGCGCACGGCGCTCTCGAATGAGCCTGGCGTGGTGAAGTCCACGTCGAGGTAGTGGTTGAAGGCGCAGTCAGTCATCGCCGTGCCCGATTTGTTCTCCTCGGGGTAGGCGCCAAGGCCGATGCGTGCCTCACCATCGAGGCGTTGCCCGACGGAGATGAGCGCGTCGACGGCCTCGTCGATGGGCCAGGGGCGAGGACGATCGAATGGAGCGCCGGTGCGATCCTCGTTGGCCATCGAGCCGGAAGCATCCACCAGGAAGTAGATGTCTGGCTCGACCGTGTCGAGCTCTGCGGTCAGCGTGTTGTCATAGCACTGCGTCTCCATCTGCTCGTACTTGCAGATCTCGCCCTTGCCATCGCCATCGGTGTCGGTCTGGCCAGGGTTCACGACGAGCGGGCAGTTGTCGCATGCGTCGCCGACGCCATCGCGATCCTGATCCGCCTGATCGGGGTTCGAGAGCTCGGGGCAGTTGTCCGCGATATCCGGGGTGCCATCGTTATCCGTGTCGACGGTGGGATCGTAACCCTCGCGCTCGCAGGCATCACCGACGCCATTGCCATCGGTGTCGGTCTGGCCAGCGTTCGCGCGCGAAGCGCAGTTGTCACAGACATCGCCGATGGTGTCCCCATCGATGTCGCGCTGGTCAGGGTTGGAGACGCCAGGGCAGTTGTCCTCGCCATCGATGACGTTATCGAGGTCATCATCTTTCCAGCGATCATCGCCGGTGGGCACAGGAGGGCGCATGTTGTCATTGTTGACCGCGCTGGTGTTGTTATCCACGCAATCAGCGCCTTCGCAGTTGTTGTCAGTCGTCGTGGTTTGCAGTGGATCAGCAGAACACGCGCTCAACAAGCCGGCGCAAAGGCATGAACACATCAACATGTGCAGCGGTCGCACACTGGAAAAAGATTTCACAACGCTTCCCTTATGAATCATTCGGTTCGAGACGAACACTCCCGTTACTAAACCCTGCGCAATTGATACCGCTTTGGGCCAAAGAAAACAACCCGAGCGAGGGGATCCTTATCGCGAGCCATAAAGCGGCCTTACGCGCTGTCTCTCCAGCGGATCAGCTCCTCGTGCAAGGCGTCCGCGCTCGGCTCCACAGATTCGCGCAAGATCACCTCCTCGTCTTCACCTGAAAGGCTTGTAAATCCGACCTTTAGCAGCTTCCTCGGAGCATCCTCGGAGGGCAGCTCGTAGGTGATGCGCTCGACCTGGGCCTTGCGGATCGCCAGCGCGTGCTTCTCGCCAAGGTAAAACAGCAGCCAATCACCAGCGATAAAGACCCCCTGGCGCCATCCTCCGGTCGTCTTCTCGTAGAGCTCGCTCATCTCCTTTCGCCACTGCCACAGGAGCACCAGGCCTGGAAACGTCATCAGCACCGAGAGCGTCAAGGTCCCGAGCACGCCTCCCGAGTCGAGGTCGGCGCCCATGAGCAACCTGCCCGGGCCGACGATCAGCGCCAGCAAGAAGAACAACCCCGCGAAGGGGAGGGCGACCTTGCCGAGCAACCCTGGTTGAACCTTCTCGGGGTAGTAGAGGACCTGCGGGTCGAGCTCCTTGCTCGGGTCGAGCATCGTGGACAGCTCCTCGGGGAACCTCTCTGGAGGCCCCCAACCGTCGATCGCGATCTCTCTATCCATACGCGCTGCTCCTCTTCTCGCTAGTTCTGCCTTCGCTTCATCTGAGTCCGATGGTGCCAGCATGTCAATCACGACGCGACAAACCGCCTCCTGTTCTGGCACAATAGAGGGACACCATGACCATGACAGATCTTCCCGGCGCCATCGACGCGGCAGCGATACGCTACCCGCGCGTTCCATTCGCGACGAGAAGGTCCCTCCCGAGGAGCATCGAGACCATGCCCGATCTTCGCCCCGTTCTCTCGCTGACCGTGTGCCTCTCACTCGCGCTCTCGCTCGGCTGCGAGAAAGAGAACGCACAGAAGCAGGCCGCCGAAAGCGCGCCAAAGGATACCTCTGCCAACACGACGTCTGAAAACGAGGGCCACCAGGGCAGAGACGCGCTCGCCAAGGAAGATGGCCCCGCGCCGATCACACCCACAAAAATAGGCACGCCCGGCGAACCGACCGCCGAGGAGAACGCGCTCGAGAACCTCGCGGGAGCCGTCGCCACCGCTAAACCCTTTGTCGCCGCCAAGCCCCACGCCAGACCCGATGATGGCATCACCTTTATGAGCTGGAGTGATACCGGAGAGCTGATGTTGGGCTATGGAGATGGCCGCCTCGCGATGGTCAACGTGAACGATAAACAGGGCAAGGTCGAGATCCTCTCCCAGGACAAGGCCCCCGTCGTCGCCGTCTCCCCGAACACCGAGCTGGCCGTGCTCGACACGAGCCCCCCTCGCCTGATCAAGCGCGACGGGCACAGCGATATCCTGACCTTCTCCTACCTCGATCATCTCGAGGGGATCAGCTTCTCGCCAGACTCCAAGTCGATGTTCCTGGCAAGCCATGAAGGCCCCATGCGCGCCTGGAAGGATCTTGGCAAGATGACCGATGACCTCGAAGGAGAGGTGCGGTTGCAAGACTACGTCGCCAAACTCCAGGGTGATTTTCGCGTCGACTTTGGCCCGATGGCTGAATCACTCGCCACCGCCGATGGACCACAGCTCGCCTACACCGAACCTGACGGCCAGATCGTCTGGTGGGATATGAACAAGCCCACCGAGGCGCTCTACGTGCTGAGGCTCGAGCCACCGATTCGCTCGATGGCGCTCGTCGGCAAACACCTCGTCGCCACGAATGAAAAGGGGGATATGCGCGTGTCTATCGTGCAGCAGCGTAACATGCGCCGCTGGAGCATGACACAACATGCTTATCTCGTCGCAGCAGATGTAAAATCACCCGATTCGTTTATCGCGCTGCACGCCGATCACATCGCCAGGCACAACATCGAGACCGGTGATGTGATCTGGAAGCAGGATATGTCCACCGATGGCGCGGATCTGTGCGGATTGAGCGCGAAGTCTGATCAGAACATTGTCGCCGTATGCGATAACCAACAGGTCGCCCTCTACAACTTCGAGGATGGCTCCGCCATCGGCCAATTCCAACGCCAGGGCGACGCCATCGCCTGGCAGTGATTTCGCGCCCCCCGCGCCCCCCGCGGCCTCCCTTCGGTCGCCGCAGCCCCCCTGTGCCTCACTTCGTTCGGGAGGGGGGCAGACCTGGCGTCGGGTGCGCGGTTTTTGGCTCGCAGGGTGGCTTGTTGTGGGTCGAGCAGAAGGTGTGGCATGCCCCCCGCGCTTCGCGCTGCCCCCAGAGGTGGGCTTCTTGTTGGAGGTCGTGCAGAGAGCGAGGACATACCCCCCGCGCCTCGCTGCGCTTCGGCGCTGCCCCCCGGAGTGGGGCGAGACAGGTGGCTTTTTCGACGTTGGTGTTTTGCGCCAGGGCGCTTCGAGATCTGCAGTGAGTTTCATGAGGGCACCCGACGCGAACCTCGACGCCAAAATCCTCGCCAAGAAGCCCACCAAACCTGGGGGGCAGCGCGAAGCGCGGGGGGCATGTCCTCACATTCTGCAAAACCGACGCGATGCGCAAAACACCAACCGCACACCCAACGCCAAGTCTGCCCCCCTCCCGAGGCTTTAGCCGAGACACAGGGGGGCCGCGGACGAGCGATAGCGAGGGCCGCGGGGGGCGCGAGGGCCGCGGGGGGTGTGGGGGGCTTGTTCCCGCATTCTGCAAAACCAACACGATGAGCAAAACGCCAACCGTCCGATCGAAGCGTCAGAAGAGCTCGAGAACCAGAGAGACTTGCTCTCGTGAAACCATCGTGTCATTATTACACAATAATACTTCTGCTCGTTTCATGTGCATCATTCGAGGATAGTAAACGCATGAATGAAACACCTCCCACACGCATCCCGTACTCGAAACCTTGGCTGACCGAGCGCGAGACAAATGCTGTGGCGGCCAGCGTGGCCGCTGGCCGCTTGGTTCTCGGTCCCGAGGTGCGCGCGTTCGAGCGCGCCGTGGCCGCGTTTGTTGGCAAGCGTCACGCGGTCGCGACGACGAGTGGGACGACGGCCTTGCAGCTCGCGCTACAGGCGATGGGGGTCGGCCCAGGAGTGAGCGTGATCGTTCCGGCGTATACCTGGGTCGCGACGTATAATGTGGTCCACTGGTTGGGCGCAGAGCCCGTGATCGCGGATGTCGATCCGCGCACCTTCTGTCTCTCTGAAGCGGGCGTGCGCGAGGCTTTGGCGGCTTGCTCGCACGAGCGCCGCGCGATCATGCCCGTGCACATGTTTGGCTATCGCGTCGATCCCGGATGGCTCGAGCCGTTGATTCAGGAGCATGACCTGCTCGTCCTGGGCGATGGTTGTTGTGCCTTTGGTGGAAGACACCAGGGGAAGATGTGCGGCGCGTGGACCGAGGTCGAGTGCATCTCGTTTCACCCGAGGAAGATCATCACCACCGGTGAGGGGGGGATGATCCTGGTGGACGATGATGCGCTGGCGACAAAGCTTGTCAGGTTGCGGGATCATGGCGCCATTCGCTCTCGTGAACAACGCCGCCAAACAAGCGCAGGTGGGACGCTCACGCCAGAATTTCCAGAACCTGGACACAACCTCCGCATGACCGAAATGCAGGGCGCCATGGGGCGCGTGCAGATGGAGCGCATCGACGAGATCCTGGAAGGGCGCCGTCGCGTCGCCGCGCGTTATGATGCGGCGCTTGAAACGTGTGATTTTCTCCGAAAGCCTCCTGGCGCAGATGATCCTGGGAGGTTGCTCACGTGCTATGTGCCACAGGTCTGGGGGAACCCGGATGTGCCTCCAGAGCATGGCTCAGAGCAGTACAAACTGCTGGCAAACTGGCGCGCCGAGATCATGCGCGGACTCGCCAAACATGGCATCGCAGCGAGACCTCCGATGATCGATCTGGTCGATCTGCCGTTCACGCAGGAATCGAAACCTCGCGAGGAGATGTTTGCAGGAACACTCACGATCCGTGACCTCTGCATCGGGCTCCCCTACTTCCCAGAAATGACCGACGCGCAGGTGGACGAGGTCGTCGAGACCTTGTTGCAAGTCTCACGGGAGACCGATCCTCGATGAATCACCCAGAGCGACAACCTGGACGCGACCACGGCGAGCTGGCGCGTGAACTCGCTGCGCGCACGCCGCATACGTTCACGATTCAGTATCCGCCCTCGCGCGGCTACTTTCAGAGCGCGTTCGCCAGCACATTGCCTGACGATATCCTGTCGCGTCATAAGCGCTTGCTCTTGTACGTGCATATCCCGTTCTGTGAGCAGCGGTGCTTCTACTGCAATTTTGCCGTCGACCTTCGAAAATCACGCGAGACACATGCGCGTTATACCGCGGCGCTCTGCGCACAACTCGAACGCCTGAACGAGCTTGTTCCTGGAGATGTTCGCGTTCCAGGGATCGATATCGGGGGCGGCACACCGACACGGTTGGAGGCCAAAGCGCTCGAGCTCGTGTTGCAGTCGCTCGATCCCTGGCGCGCTCGCCTCGAAGATGGCGCGCATATCTCGATCGAGACCACGCCTTCGATCGCTGCAAATCACCGCGAGCGGCTCGAGGTCTTGCGCGCGGGAGGCGTGGAGAGGATCTCGATGGGGGTGCAGAGCACCAATGATAAAACTCTGGCGATGGTCAACCGAAGGCGTCAGCGCGAGATGACCGAGAAGGCGCTCGAGAACCTTCACGCTGTCGGCTTCAAACGCATCAACGTCGACCTCGTCTTCGGGTTGCCCGGTCAAACCAAAGAGCATCTACTCGAGGACCTCGAGCGCGTCCTCGATATGGGCGTCGATTCGGTCACGACCTACGATTGCCTCTATCGCGGAAAGGGGCGCATACTCCCTGGACTCCAGCGCGATTGGCCTTCGCCAGAGACCTACGCAGCCATGTACGACGCAGCCTATGAACGCATGAAAGAAACAGGTTTTTCAGCGTCTTATGGTGGCGTAAACTTCTCCAGACATGGCGGGGAGACGGGCACCTCGAGTTACTTCGAGGGCCGCTTGCTCGATGGAATGCCTTATCTGGGCGCAGGAAACTATGCTTCGAGCGCCATCGACTCTTCCTGGTTCTTCGCGCCATACGAGGTCGATGATTACGTCGCCGCGATCGAAGCTGGCGAATCACTCCCCACACAGGATGTGTATCGACTCCCCATCGAAGAGCGCGCCGCAAAGCACATGCTCGCGAGCCTGAACTATGGGATCATCGACCCGGTGCGTTTCGAGCGCGCGCTCGACGTCTCTTTCCAGGATCTCTTCGGTGAGAGGATCGCATTCGCGCTCGAACAGGGCTGGATCACAGCCTCGAAAGATCCTGAAAACGATCACACGCGCTGGCATATCACCCCTGGCCAATTCTCCCGGCTCTATACGTTACGCGCGCTCTTCTACTCGCCGCGCGCTCTCTCCTGGGTGCGGCAAAACCTCGAAGCGATTTGGGAATCTCACCTCGAGAGCGCCACGCTCGATACGTGATGGATACAGAGAGTTGGCAGAAACGATCGTGACTCGATCATCGACAAATGACTCCTATCATCACGATCATTTGCGATCCTAAAAGGATCGTGAAAGGCTAATCTTCGAGAAAGCGGCGAGGTCGGTCGAATGACTACTTCTGCCAAACTTTTTGGAAGGGGCTTTCGATGTTCGCGGAGTCAGGCGCGGCGGTATACACATTGGGGTGCGGGGCGATGTACTTGGAGAACATCGCCAAGTGGCTCGAGTGCCGTGAGGTCGAGTATTTGATCGACCTTCGGAACCCTCCGTATGACATCACTCGCCCCGAGCTCGAGCCCGAGAACTTCGAGGCTTACCTGCGCTCGCGAGGGACCAAATACCTCGACCTGAGCGAGCAGCTCGGGGATCGCCCACGCGACGTGAGCCTGTTCCTTGGGCGTAACAAGATCGACTATCGCAAATACCGCAAACGGCCTCAGGCGCTCGAAGGAATCGACCGCATCATGCGCGCATACGAGATGAGGTGTCGGGTGTGCATTTTTGGTCGCGTCGAAGATCCTGTCCAATCCCATCGCGCCAGACTTGTTGGCCAGGTGCTCCACGAGCGCGGCGTGCAGGTACGCCATCTGCTCCACTTTGGCAGCAAGCTGATGACTCACGACGAGTTGTTGCGGCATCTCTGGAATGTGCGCCAATCGATCGATGTCAGCTACTCCTCGGGGTGATTTGGTTTCGAGTGACCACATTGACCCCACGCGATGATCGCCACGCCCTCTTTGCGCGTAAATCAAAGGCCAGATGACAGCGATCGCGCTCGCTCGTGGTTCATGGTGTTGAGATAGCACACACACCACATTACACTCGGCATCTCCTCCAATGAGTGTGGAGGACTCTTGTTTGACCGATGGACACAGTGAATATGCGAAAGAGCATCGCCACCCTAGTGGTTCTCCTGATCTGTGCGGCGCCTGCGAGCGCCGCCGCGCACGGTGATCCTATCCTCTGCGACACCCGAGAGGATGTCGTCGAGCAATGCGGCCCTGTCCACGCGTGCATGATCGACCCTGACGTCGATGAGAATATCGGTGTGTGTCAGGGAGACTTCGAGGAAGAGTCTTTCACTGTGTGTGATCGCCGTCGCGAGGAAGAGACCTGCCCGATGGGCCAGGTCTGTCGCATCGGCAATATCGATCCCAACATCGGCGCCTGCGTGGTCGATCCTTTCGCAGGCTTCGATGACGGCAGCAATCAGCAAGAGGGCGATGACTCGGATGAGGATGAACCAACCTGTGCGATGACATCGCCCTCATCTCCCGCACAAAGCCCACGCGCGCTCTTGTTGCTTTTTGCCTTCGGGCTGGTCGCAAACCTTCGCCGCTCACGGAGGTCACGTCGATGAACAGACACACCTCACAGATCATATCCTCGCTTCTTTTTCTGTCGGTGCTCGTGTCGGCCTGTACTCAGGAGCCGGAGGCGTCGCTGCCTGAACACGCGCAGCTCAACCAGACGTTGAGCTGTGATACAGAGGGTCAGCTCGAGCTGTTCGATCGCCGCATTCGCCCGATGCTCGACGAGGAGAAGCCAAACAGCTGCGCTCGCTGCCATTTGCCTGGGACCAACCTGAGCGCGTTCGTGCGCCCTGATCCGTGTGATGCGATGGCGTGCATGGCGCAAGAGAAGCTCGTCGACTTCGACGCACCGGCGAACTCGAAGATCCTCGACTGGATCAAGCGAGGTCACGCCGAAGCAGGGCTCGACATCGAAGAGGATCCTCTGGTTCTTGGTGAATACAACGCCTTCAAGGAGTGGATCGAGTACAGCGCGCGCTGTCATGTCGAGGTTTGTGGTCAGATCGCGAACGCGTGTGGATGGACCAGCGAGCCGAGCCCGATCCCTGGCGAGGATATGGACATCGCTGATATGGGGTCGGACATGACCGAGGAGATCGACTTTGGACCATGTGGCGAGGAGGGTTGTCCGCTGACGCCCGAGTATTACGGTTGTGAGGATGACGAGATCGCGCGCGCCTACTTCGATCACCCCTGGAAGTGGCGCGGACGCTGTTCACATTGTCACGGCGTCTCGAGCAACTTCAACGTGCAACCTCCGCCTCCTCCCTGGATGGCCGACGATCGAGGGATCGATGGCGCCGCCTATACCGTCGAGCAGATCCTCGACCGAGGCTACATCGATCGACAGTTCCCCGAGGACAGCTTGATCCTCATCAAGCCACTGTCCGAAGCTGCCGGCGGCATTCCGCATGGCGGCGGCACCAAAGTTCGCGATACCGCCGATGTGCTCCACGTCGCCCACTCCGAGTGGATCAACCATGTCCTCTACTGCGAGGGCCTCGAGGATCAGTGAGGCGATGTTTTACACGACTGGAGAAGGAGCCAGCGTTGCGTAAACTGCACACATTATTGCTGGCGCTGGTGCTTTCGGGCACAGGTTGTGTAGACGCGTTCGAAACTACGAGCCCGGTCTGGTTCGAAGCTGTCGCGACAAGCCCCGATGAATGGGCCGTCCGCTCCGATGTGGGCGGTGTTTATGGCGATGTTCCCCACCTCGAAATGGCTATTGGCGCGACCTCGTGGGTACAGGCGCCAGGGCACCCTGTTGGTTGTGGGATGTCTGATTCGTGGGTTCTGGAGCAGCCAGGTCGTACCGAAACTTCGCTGAAGTTCTCCTTTATGGAGAAGCCTCTTCTGGCTCCTGGCATTTATCGAGTCATCACTTCGATCGCTTCTCTCGAAGCACCGGATAGCGAGCATACGAATCACACGGTGGTTCGGTACTTTTATCTCAGTGGATTATCCGAGAGCGGGACGCGATCGTCTGCCAGGCTCCTCGAAGATCCCACGACGAAGCAACAATGCGAGGAGTCGTGGAGAGCGGGTTACGCGGCGTTCCTTCAAAAAGCTCACCCCGATGTGTTGAGGGAGATCATGCCTGTCTGGCTCGCGGGTTCGATGCTCACGGATGAGGAGAAGTGGTGGTTGGTTCGTTTCAGGCGTGAAATCGCTACGGAGGTTTGGGCTGAGGCTTCGGAAGAGGAACGCCTCGCGATGGAGCGTATAGATCCCGAGCTTCCGGCAGATGGAGATAAGTTATGGCAATCGGAGACATCGGCGAGTGATGGCCGCTCGTTCTACGTCGCTACGTACTACCCACAACGCTCGCTGTCATTTCTGGAACAAAACGTATCGAAGCCGCCATCTGTGGGACAATGCCACCAGTTCTATGGGCAAATGGACACACTTTTGGCGACGAAAGTCGAGTTTCGTGAACTCTAACGTGGGTGCTTGATATGGAGAGTGGCGAGCAAGGTCGGTTTGGAGATCTTCGCGGACTGCTGGCTCGGGTGGCGCAGGAGAAAGGCGCTCGAGAAGAGTTGCTTTCGCTTATGAAAGAAGTTCAAGCGGAAGACCACGCACGATTTCGAGAGCAGTGGGTGCCTTATCTGCTCTCGCAGGAAGTACTGCACAAAGTCCCGTTGACCACTGTCACCAGTATCGGTGAGCTCGAAGAGCTCGCAGACCTCTTCCCCTTCGCGTTCTTCGCGATGGATGTTTCATACCATTGGCACAGACGAGATTGGTTCGTTGACCTCGCGCGCTGCCGCGAGATGACACAGGTGTTGTCTTGCGTCTTATGTGGGAACGACTTTCATGACGAAGACGCACTTCGCCTCGCTGGCTGTCGTCGTTTAAGTAATCTGAGGCATCTCGATATCACGGAAACATTCTCGAGCCAGCGAGGAATCGATGCGCTGGAAAGTTCGCCGTTTCTAAAGCCAACCTGTGAAATCGTGTCTGCTCCCTACGATGAAACGAACTGGCGTCGCCGTCATTTTCAACGCGTTGAATCACCATCTGATTCTGATCATGCCGTGTCAGGAATCCAGAACTTCGGTGCCACGAGAGACTTGTATCAAGCTGCCAACGCCCATCTTTCGGAGATCCTTGCCGAGACAGAGAAGTGTGTGAACTCTTACCTCGAAGCGCAAGGTTTTCTCTCGCTAGATGAGTTCCCATCTCTTTTTCGACTCACCGGGCACTACTATATAGACAGCATCCAACTTCTCGAGAATTCAGAGGTTTGGGTTACTTGTTATCTCCTCGGGCGTCGCACCGAAGCGATCACTGAATACATGACTCTCGAGTTTTGTTGGGCCATGGACCCATGGTCAGACGAGCTGTTCTTGCCGATGTCTGTGACATCTGGCGTTGCATAGAGACAGTCGGACACGAAGACAAGGTGCAGAAAATGACAGCAGCGATAGAGAAAAAGCTACTGATTCTGGACCTGGATGAAACGCTCGTTCATGCCCGAGAAAGACCTCTTTCGATCCCATGCGACTTCGAGACCAAGTCATATAAGGTTTACAAACGACCTGGGCTTGGCGCCTTCCTTTCGTTTTGTCGCGAGCACTTTCGCGTGGCGGTCTGGACTTCAGCCGGGGAGACATACGCCAACGAGGTGGTATCACACCTCTTCCCCGAGGATTATCCGCTCGAATTTGTTTGGTCTGCGCAGCGATGCACTCGCCGATATGATCCGGTGATGATGGAGACGTATTGGTTAAAGAACCTCGCCAAGGTCAAGCGGCGAGGATATCGGCTCGAGCGCGTGTTGATGGTCGATGATACGCCCAGGAAGCTCGAAGAGAACTATGGGAACCTCGTCCCGATTCTTCCTTGGGAGGGAGAGCAGGGCGATGATCAACTCGAGAAGCTCGCGGTGTATCTGGAGCACCTTAGCGATGCCCCCAACGTGCGCGTCCTCGAGAAGAGGGAGTGGTGGTCAAAGACATCGCTCTTTCCCAAACGGTAGACCGCCAGGAGTTCTGTTTTACGAGAGCATCTTGCCGATGAGACAATGACTGTCGCGAGACCTCGGATAGTGATGAGGATGTACGATGAGAAGGAGTCAGGCAAAACTTCCGAAGTTCGGTGGCATCTTCGTTCTTTTTGCCTGCATTTTCACTGTATTCATCCCGAACAAACCTCTCGCGAGAGAGCCCTTCGAGTCAAAAGCACCCGAGGCTTCATCCACACACAGGTCGGAGAAAGGTTCTCTTCTCCGACAAAGTGCCAGGATGCTCTTTGCTCCGGTGAACGAGCCTGAGGGGATCATGCCAAAAAGCTGCCCGAGTAGGGTTGTGGTCCCACGTTGCTCGAAAGGGGCCGCGAGCACAGGGATACCGAGTTTCAAGATCCACGAGCACGCTCGTTTCTTGGAGAACGCACCTGAATTGGACGGGCAGCTCGTCTCTGTCGAACTTCGTGTGCGTGGGGCGAGTTGCAGTCTGCACGGCGGGCCGGTCATGTTATCTGAGGATTGTCGTGAGTCACAGGATGTGTTCGATGGTGACTCGTTGTTGACCACGACCAGCGATCCCCAGAACTACGGTGCTGACGAGGTTCGCGTATTTTTGGGTGAATTTGGTTCGCCTTGTGGCGCTTACAAACAATGCCTGACAGGTCGAAGCTACAATGGGGATCCGATCATAAGCGTTGTCGCGCGATTCTACTTGAAGAAGACCACAAGCAGTTCGGGGAAACACCTGGCGTTGTTGATTTTTGAAGTTCAACACGAGCCTTGAACGTGTGGAATGCGCCTCGTTCTATCGCTCAGAAAATTGCCGCCGAGAGCCTCGAGGCCCTCATCGATGAGCCAGAGCTCGGTGAGGCCGTAAAGGATTACTTCCGGCGTTGGGTGTCGAAGCTCCAATCGATCAGGCAAGCGCTCGAGCTTCCCATCCTCGAAGCCGAGACACCCTAGGACTCGCCGATGGTGAGCGCCTCGGTGGCGTATTCGGGGTCGAGGCCGTGGGCGCGAAAGAAGGTGTGCGCCAAAGCCCGGAGCAGGGTGCGGGTCTGCTCGGGCGTCTTGTTTCGAAGAGGCAACACCGAGGCGACCACCAACGAGATGATCCCTTGCGCCATCTCCTCGGCGGGGATCACGAGATCTATCTCCCCAGCTTCGATCCCCTCCTCGATGGTGGCAGCCAGCAACCTGCGAGCGTCCTGCTCGAACTCCTCCTGGAGGTCGCGCACCTTGCCGAGATCGGCGTTCTTTGCATCCAGCCAGAACCCCGCCACGCCATCCTGAATCCGAGGATCGTGGAGCAGCTGACCCGTGCCCTCGAACAACGCCATGAGCTTGCCGGCGGGTTTCTCACGTTTGCTCATCGCCGTGAAGATATACAGCCTGAAGATCTCGTAGAACTGGCGCGTGCAGTCGATATACAGGTCGAGCTTGTCATTGTAGTGCCAGTAGATGGCCGCCTTGGTGATGTTTGCGGCGTCGGCCACCTTGGCCAGCGAGACGCCATCATAACCATGGCGCCCGAACAGGCCGAACGCCGCGTCGCGGATATCTTCCAGGGTATTGGGTTGTTCGCTCGCGGGTTTACGCGCCATCACGCCTCTCCATGCTTTGGCCACGCGTGCGATGAGATCGACAACCTCGTCGCAAGATCGCTCAGGACCTTGACCCACTTGCCTGCCATGGCATCGCCAGCGCGCGCCTTCGAGATTTGCTCGGGCCACGTCGAGCTGATGATCTCGAACACCACGTTTTGTGCTGTCCACAAACGGACAGGGAAGGGGAGGTGTTCGAGCAACACCATCATGTTGGCGACTCGCTCGAGGTGCTCGAGCTCGTCAGGGTGCTCTCCAAGCCGCCTGACCATCTGCTCGAGCCTTGCCTTGGTTCGGTGCTCGAGCACGTCCCACTCCAATTCGATGTCGACGTTTCTGGCCTCTTCGAGCAGCGCGAGCGCGTCAGGAACGGGCGGATCCTGCGCCTCGAGCAATCGCCCGAGCTCGTCCTCGAGCGCCAGCTTGGCCGCCGCGACGAGGTGCCTCGGGATCGGCGAGTCCAGGTTTGCCAGAAACGCCATCAGCGGGGCGCGTCGCTCGTAGATCGCGCGATAGGAGGAGCGCGCGTCCTCGATGGCGCTCGTCATGATGCGCTCGAGGACGCGGCGTTGCTCGTCGCGAAACAGCGATCTCAGTGAGAACACCTCGTCGTGGCCGAACTGTTTATCGAGCAGCCGGATAAGCGTCGGGAACTCGGCGCGCGAGAACGCTTCCACAGCGAGCTGCATTTGCTCTGCTTGTTCTCCATCCAGATCTCTCGCGGGTCGAATGCCGCCGTCGACGTTATGATCGCCAAGGTGCAGCACTCCGTAATCGAAGCACTCCGAGCGACGTGTCAGCCTCGATATGATCTGGGCTCTCCCGATCGCCATCCTCGCTCGCCCCGAATCATGCACCGTGCGGTTGATGTTCTCGACATCATAGGACCGCGTCTCGACGCGTTGCGAGCTGTGCTCGAACAGCGAGCTTATCGCGTAGTGCGCGCAGACATCCTCGAGCGAGAGCTGCGCGGGGCGAACATCCGCTTCGTAGATGTCTCGACCGTTGCCCTTGCTGGTGATGTTGCTCTTTGCCATGGCGAGTCTTTGTAAGAACTCCTCCTCGAGCTCTAGCCCGAGCGCCTGCCTGGCGAGCTGCAATACGCGCGCGGCGTATTGCAGGATCTGTGTGGTCTCGATGCCAGACAGATCGTTAAAGAACCACCCACAGCTCGTGTACATCAGCATCGCGTGACGCTGGAGCTCGAGCAGCTCGAGGACGCGTACCTCCTCTTCCTCGCTCAACGCGCGCTTGCGGTGTTTCAGGAGGAAGTTGTCGACCCTTCCTTTGGAGCGATCGAGCACGACCTCGATAAAGTCATCGCGCGCGCTCCATGGGTGGTGCAACAACTCGCCAGCGGTGGCTTCATAAGGACCAGCGACGGCATCTCTCAAGAAATCGAGCGCGTCGCGTAGCGGCGCGCGCCACTTTTGATCCCAGCCCGGTCCTCCGCCCGTGTGGCAGCCGCAGTCCGAGCGCCAGCGCTCGATACCATGCACGCAGCTCCAGGAGGTGTTCTCGCGAAGCTCGACCTCCCAGGTTGGCGGGTAGAGGTCGAGGAACTCGCCATACACCGTGAGCTGCGCGAGGTTCTGCTCTTCGATGTGGCGCAAGGCATAACTGAGCGCCATCTCGCCATGGCGATGGTGGTGTCCGTAGGTCTCACCATCGGTCGCGATGTGGACCAACTGGGCATGTTCACGACGCGTCGAGAAGGCGCCTGCCAGGCGGTTCGCGAGGACCTCGCCGCGCTCGAGCAACCCCTCGAAGGCGATGGCGCGGCTGATCGGGCCATCGTAGAAGAAGAGGTTGATCGTGCGGCCCGAGGGCAACTTCTGAAGATAGGCGCGCGTCGGGTCGACGCGGTCATGCCCGACGTCTTGCCACGGCTTCGAGCCGTCCAACGGTCGCACTCTGGCGGCTTGGTTGGGAGCGAGGATCGTGAAGCGAATGCCATACTCGGCCAGCAGCTCCAGGGTTTGCAGATCCGCCGCGGTTTCGCCAAGCCACATGCCTTCTGGCTTGCGGTCAAAGCGGTGCTCGAAATCGCGCAATCCCCACCATATCTGTGTGCGCCGATCGCGCTCGTTCGCCAGCGGCATGATCAGGTGGTTGTATACCTGCGCGATGGCCGCGCCGTGGCCTCGAAAACGATCCTGACTGAGCTTATCCGCGCGCAAGATCGCGGCGTACGTCTCTGGCGCGTGTTGCTCGAGCCAGGTCAAGAGCGTGGCGCCGAAGTTAAAGCTGATGCGCGAGTAGTTGTTGATGATTTGCGCGATGCGACCCTGACCATCGAGCACGCGCGAGGACGCGTTCGCCGCGTAGCACTCCTCGGTGATGCGCTCGTTCCAGTCGTGGTAGGGCGCCGCAGAGTCCTGGAGTTCGATCTCCTCGAGCCAGGGGTTTTCGCGGGGAGGCTGGTAGAAGTGCCCGTGGACACAGACAAACCGTCGGCTCATGGATTCTGCTCGTATCAGCGTTTCAATAGCCGCAGCATAAACGACCGTTCTTGCGTGGTGTTATACTGCGGCCAGGTAAACGATCACTGGATGGGCGTCCCTGGAGGCTCGATCTTGAGGAGCTGCACGTCGAAGACGAGCATTCCCTTGGGAGGACCTTCAGCGCCCTTGTAGGCGAGGTTCTGTGGAATCCAGAGGCGACGCGTCTCGCCCTCGACCATCAGCATCACGCCCTCACGCCAACCCTGGATTACCTTGTTCAACGGGAACTTGATCGGCTCGCCGCGCGCCACCGACGAGTCAAACATCTTCCCATCGGTGGTCCAGCCGGTGTAGTGCACAGTCACGACGCTCTCGGGAAGCGGGTACTCGGTGCCCGTGCCTGGCTCGATGACGCGCGTGGCCAGCCCGGAGTTCGTCGTCTCGGCGTTCGCAGGCACCGCGCCCACATCCGCGGGAGGAGGAATCATTCCATCCTCGGCAGCCTCGCCATCGGTGGATTCCTCGGTGGTCTCTATGGTTTCCGTGGTCTCTTCAGGTTGCGACTCTGGCGCAGCCTCACCGTTCGTGTTCTCGGTAGGTTGCTCGTCCGGCTTGGCGTCCTTCTTTCCGCATCCCACCGCCAATGACAGCGAGAGCAGGGTCAACATCATCATCCACGACAGCTTACGCATCAACAGCTCCAAAGGTCTGTGAGAGTTCGATCGTCTCTTGGTTCACTCGATATGCGCCTGCGAGGTTATCGCGCGGATCTTGCTCCGACAACTCTCTTCTGATTCGCGCACCCCCCGCGGCCCTCCCTGTCGGTCGTCCGCGGCCCCCCTGTATTTCGGCTACGCCTCAGGAGGGGGGCAGACCTGGCGTTGGGTGATCGGCTTTTGGCTCGCGGGGGGGCGTGTTGTGGGTCGAGCAGAGCGTGTGACATGCCCCCCGCGCCTTCGGCGCTGCCCCCCGGAGTGGAGCGAACTGGTGGCTTGTTGGGCGTTGGCGTTTTGCGTCGGGGCGCTTCGAGATCTGCAGTGAGTTTCATGAGGGCGCCCGATGCGAACCTCGACGCCCAAATCCTCGCCAAGAAGCCCACCAAACTTGGGGGGCAGCGAGGAAGCGGGGGGCTTGTCCCCGCATTCTGCAAAACCGACGAAAAGAGCAAAACGCCGACCTCACAGTAAGCCAAACCCGTGAGCCAAAAACCGCGCACCCAACGCCAAGTCTGCCCCCCTTCCGAACGCGAAGCGTGAGGCTCAGGGGGGCCGCGGACGACCGACAGGGAGGGCCGCGGGGGGTGTCCCCGCACTCTGCAAAACCGACGCGATGAGCAAACCACCGACGAAACACCCCGGCGACCCTGGCACGAAATTTTCTTTGGGTGCCAGGGATGCAAAGCGGCGCAGAGGATGTTGTCCGAGTCTGACTTTTCACGGGCGATTTTGAAAATTTCGTGCCAGGGTCGCTCGGGCCGCCAGCAATCGTGGCTCGGCACTCCGAGACCTGCACGAAACCCCAGAGCATCAGGAGCCTTACATGAGGCGCGCGGATTAACGCTTGCGAGGACGCAGCGTCTCGGCGGTGATCTCCGAGACGTCCTTGCACCCTGCCAATCCCATCGTCAGCTCGAAGTCCGCCTTGAAGTTCTTCAACACCTCGCGCACGCCTTCCTCGCCGCCGACCGCCAGCCCGTAAACCCAGGGGCGCCCGAGCAACACCGCGTCTGCTCCCACAGCGATCGCCTTGAAGATGTCTGCGCCAGTGCGAATGCCGCTGTCGAACAGGATCGTCAGGTCGCTATCACCTACCGCCTCGACGATATCCTCGAGCGCGTCGAACGAGCCGATGGCGCCATCGACCTGACGGCCACCATGGTTCGAGACCACGATGCCATCGATGCCGTGCTCGACCGCCTGCCGCGCATCATCCGGGTGCTGGATTCCTTTCAGGATGATCGGGAGCGAGGTGCGCTCGCGAAGGAACGAGAGGTCCTCCCAGGTCAGCGACGGGCGAGAGTAGATGTTGATGAATTGTTGGACGGCGGCCAGTGGTTCGCCGCTCGTGAGCTTGCTGCGCCAGTCATCCGGGTAGTTTTGCATCAGCTCGACGAGCACCTTGATCGTCGCCAGGTTGATCTTGCGCTGCCCTTGCACCTCTTCGCCACGTGCGGTGTCCTCGGCGGCGCGCGCGAGCAGCTCGCGAAAGACAGGATCAGTCACGTATTGTGCGATCCCTTTGCCGCGCAGGAATGGGAGGTAAGCCAGATCCAGGTCGCGGATACGCCACCCCAACATGGTGGTGTCGAGCGTGACGACGATCGCCTCGCAGCCAGACTTCTCGGCGCGTGCCACGAGGCTCTCGACCAGCTCGTTGCTCTTGCTCCAGTAGAGCTGGAACCACCTTGGCGCGCTCCCCATCACATGCGAGCACTCCTCCATGCAGTGCGAGGCCTGATTGGAGAAGATCATCGGGACGAGCTCGTCCGCTGCAGCGCGCGCCACAGCGAGGTCTGCGTCCGGGTGCGCCATCTCGAGCACGCCGATCGGGGCGAGCAACATCGGCGATGGGATCGTGCGCCCGAACAACGTCACCGATGTGTCCTTGTGGGACACATCACGCAACATCCTCGGCACGATCTGGAGACGATCGAACGAGTCGCGGTTCGAAGCCATCGTGCGCTCCATCCCCGCGCCGCCGGCGATGTAGGCGAACGCCTCGGGCGTCATCACCTGCCCGGCCTTGGCCTCCAGGGCGTTCACGTCGATGGGGACGCTCGGCATCGTGCCGCTGAGTCCGGTGATATAAATCGAGGATTGGCGCTTGCGGCCAAAATCATTGGGCTCCGACTTCTCGCTCATCGCGACCTCGCTCTCGTGGCAATCATTATTGTATCGTACAATCGCAGGGCACTTTGCCACGAGCAGTCGCACTCGACCAGAGCCAAAATCAGCGCATCTCGACGCCGACCGTGACCGCAGGCGTGGCCGAGTTCGCCGTCGCGAACGCCACGCCATCGAAGGCCGCGTTGATGGCAAAGTCTGGCCTGAGCCACCAGGACACGCCGAGCCCTGCGCCCACGTAATCGGTCTCACCGGTGCCCGCGATGTTCAGCGTGTCGAACTCCTCGTCGCCGAGCTGTAGGTTGACGGGTACGTGAAGATCCAGGGTGACCTTGCTTCGGATCGTGTAGCCAACCTGCACCAACCCCACGAACGCATCCGAGATGTCCGGGTTCGTGTACCCCTTGAGCCCCGCGTTCACGGCGATCCAACCATTCGGGATGCCGATCCCCAGCTGCCCCTCGATCCTCGCCGTCCCCGAGGACACCGCGGGCAAGTATGACCAGTCCTCTCCAGGGAGTGAAAGATCTCGACCTGGCGCGATGCCCCTGTAGCCAAACGTCCCCTCGATCCCCAACCTCACAGGACCATTCAGGAAACCGCGCCGCACGCCTGCGTTCAAGTCATCGACATACGGCGTCGTGTTGCCGCCATAGTTCGCGTAACCGACAGGGCGACCGTGCGTGAGGATCGTCCACTTCTCGATCAACCCGTACTCGGCGTAGTAGTTCAGTGAGAAGTTGCGATAGGCCTCGGTCTCGAAGGTCTCCCCCTCGAGGTCAAAGCCAGCGCCACCCACCAGCGAGAGCGCCCAGAACTTGGCGTAGTAATCCCCCTCGGCTTGCGTCCACGCGCCAGCGTGAGCTTGTTCGGGGGATGCAAGAAAGGTCAGCGCGAGCGCCAGCGCGCTCGAGGCAAAGAGAGCAGTTCGTTTCGACATACAGAGCACTCCATCAAGGATTGGCCAGACCACACAGTGGGGTTTCGTTTGGGTCAATGCATCATGACCGCACGAGGTTTCAGGCTCAACCCGGGAGTATGTCGATTTACCAGGGGCATTGGAACGCGCCAGCGTCCTCGGTGCATAAACAGTGGCCGTCTTGACCGCAGCAATAGCTCGATTGCTCGGGGCAAGAGGTGATGGCGCATGCATCCTGGCAGACGCAACCTGCGCCTGTGCAGCAGGTCGCCACGAGCGCGCTGTCCTCGGAGGCGTCCTCGCGACACGCGCCAAGGCATTCCTGACAGGAATTACTCGCCACGCCTTCTTCTGTGGATGGGAGCGCTTCGAATGGGGTAGGGGTGTCGAGCAAATAACGCCCCTGCTTGGCGATGCCCTGGCATTGCCTGGCGGGCAGGTCTTCCGCGCTCCACGCCTTGACCAGGAAATCATACTGCTCGACCGAGGCGCCGTTCTGAGCATCCGAGGCGTCCGCATTCGGCGCGATGGCGATGCCACAACACCCGCAAAGATAGCGTCGCTCACAGAAGGACGAGGTCACGATCTTGTCGTAACCCTGGTTCGGGAGCGGCACGCAGGACATGCCATTGAGAGAAACTGGCGCGCCATCCTCGAACTCGATCGCCAGCACAGGACCACCCGCATAGCGCTCCCCTTCGCCGTCGAGGTGATAAGCCTGAGCCAGCCCTGACGTGAGCCAGCTCGGCGTGCAGGTTTGCGCGGGCTCCTGGAAGGCTGCCGGGTCGTGTAGCGCGCCGCTGAAGGTGCCGCCGCGCGTGCGCCACTCCTCGATCGATATCCCCTGACACGAGGCTGCCTCGATCCTCGGGATCTCGTCCTCGACAGGTTCAGGGACGTTTTCAGGGGGTTCACAAGTATCCGCCACACACACCAGCTCATTGACGCAGGCGTTGCTATCCGAGCAAGGACACCCTTCAGAGCCCACTGGACACTGGTCGATCTGTCTGGCCAACCAGAGCGCCCAGCATCCTGTCTGTGTCACGAGCATCAGCGCGCAAAACATCAGCATCGCGAGCCATCTTCCGCCCGAGCGGGCGCGTTCGATTTGTTTGGGTCCGAGCATCATTTCTCATCGATCAGTCAGGGAACATCCTTGTTCACGCGACCACACCATAACGCAACCGAGGCCGCGAAGAGAGAAATTCCTCCATCGCGGCCTCGTATGCCATGCTGCTTGTATGATCGGCGCGAAACTGAAAATCACTCCGCGACAGGCACGTGAACCTGCAAGCGATTCTCGAAGATCCGTTCGAAGAGCGCCTTGTCTTGCATCAACGGTCTGTAAAAACGCTTGGTCAGGTTTCCCGCCTTGTATTGATCCACAAGAAAGAAACGCAACCTCTGGTAGTCCGGGTCCGGCTTGTCGAAGTCGAAATTGATGTAGGTCGCGCCATTTGTGTCTGCGACCCGAACACCAACCCCGTGAAAGTGGAAGTTCCACCCCTCCATGTCGATCCAGTGAAAACGGGGGAGGTCCTCTCCGCGTTCTCTAGCGCCTCGCACGATCCGGGTGAATAACCTTCGGTACTCGTGCCAGCTCGCGAACAGGGCATCCACTGCTTCATCATGTGTCATCGCTTTGCCCCGTCCTCAGAAGGAGAGTAACGTCTGGTTACTCCTCTCCACGGAAGGCGTCCTCGAACGCGGCGCGTACCTCGTCGATGCTGTCGTTATAGCGCCTCGAGAAGTGGCACGGCGTCGCCTTCTTGGCCCTGGCGCGGCGCGCGGCCTGACCTGATGCCGTCGAGGTGCTGTGGCGGTTTGCCTCGGCCAGCTCCTTATCTTCGTCGTGGTAGTAGCACTCGATAAAGAGGTGCCCGACCTCGTTCATCAGTTCCTCGATGAGCGCGTGATTCTCCTCGGTCGCGGCGTGATCCATCGCATACCCGACAGAATCCCCCTTTTCTTCAAAGAGCAGCTCGAACAACTCGCCAGCCTCGACCTGCTCGCCATGGATATCGAGCACGCGCTCGCTATCCTTCGCCAGGAAGGCATCCTTGAGCGCGGCGATCCAGGGGCCAGGGCGCTGCTCGAACTTGCCGATCTTGAGCTTCGAAGGTTCCTCGAAGCGATAAGCGATCGACGGGGTGCCATGGTCGAGCATCGCGTATTTTGCCGAGAAGGCATCGTTTGCATAGACCACATCGGTCTCGATACGCTCCTGGAGCACTGGCTCCCACGTGGGAACGCGCAAGTGATACACGGCGACCACGCCAGGTGATTCGATCTCGCGCACCTCGTAGTAGACCGCCTTGTCGTCGTACATCAGGTTCCAGATGTAGCCGTTGAGCTTGTTGCTCACGTTCCTGGCGATCCCGGGAGGTCCACACACCACGATGCCGCGACCGACTGCCAATTGATGGCGAAAGATCCCGTCGAAGTTGCAGAAGTGGTCGATGTGTGTGTGGCTCACGAACAACGCGCCGAGATCGTGACAATCCTTGATCGTCAGATCGCTCGCGGCGCCGCAATCGCACAGATAAACGTATTTGTGATTTGTGGGCTGGAACTTGAGGCAAATATCCTCACCCAATCTGCTCAATAGAGTCGCTTCGAGCATGATCGTACTCCTTTGGTGTGAGGTGCGATGCCCTCGTTCTCGTGAGGTCGAGGATGCTCGTGTAGAGCCTTCGACCAAAATCGAGTCCTCCAACAGGACGATTTTTCGATTTAGTCCGGTGAGTTAAAATTTTCCGAAGGGAATGAAGCCGCCCTGTTCGGATGCTATCCTCCACAAAGGAAAGGATGTTCTTCTTATAAAGAGGCTCACTCGAATCACGGCGTCATGTTGTCTTCTCGAACCCGAATCTTCGCGAGGTTTCTCGCAGCGCTCGTGCTTATGTTGGGAGCAATCCCGACACAGCGTGCGTCTGCGCAGGATCAGCTCGTCACTGCTGTCGGCCTCGATGGCCGAAAGAAGTATGACGAGATGGTCGCCAACGCAAGAATCGCCAGAGATGCCGGAGACTACAGCGAGGCGCTCTCGCGCTATGATGCCGCCTACAAGAAGGGGCTCGAGGTCGCGCGTGAAGGTGGCTTTGGATCGCGCAGGATGGTGATCCCACTCGACATCCAAACCGGCAAGACCCTCGATATGATGGTTCCTCGCGGCAAGGAAGTGCTCTCGCCGCTGATCGAGGAAGCCGCCCGCGTCGCCGTCCTCGCAGACAAGCCAGAGACCGTCCTCTACTGGCTGCGCATCGAGGGCATGTACGCCTACCCGACCACGCGCGAGATAGTGTTCCCCGATACCCTCGATGTCTCGAATCGACTGCGCGGTGACAGGTTGACGTTGTTGCGAGAGCTGACCTCGTTCGCCGAGGAGCAGGGCATCGAACGAACCGCCAGAGCACTTCGGCTCGAGCGCGCTCGGCACAAGGAGATCGCGGACTTCGAGTACGCCTTCTGGCAACAAAAGAAGCAGGATGCGCGCTGGAACGCCTTCGTGATCCTGATCCTGGGTTTGCTCGTGATCGCGGGAGTGATTCTCTGGTTTTCCTGGCCGAGTATGCTCCTCCCCAGAGTTCGCTGGATCAACAAACCACACAAGATGTACAGGCGCTATGCGCCTAAAGCCACGTTTCGTTGGCCATTCCTCGAGAGGTACAAGCGGGCACCGACGCAAATCACCGAGGTGCTCTCCTGGTTCTTGCTGTTGGTCTTTCTCTCCGGGCTTGGCTTCGTGATGGCGGGCTTCTTCATGCACCAGCTCTGGGAAAGGCCGCTCAGAGATCCCTTTATCTGCGTGGGTTTGACCTGGCTGTTTGGAGGTCTGGGGCTGTTCATGCTGGCGCTCCTGTTCTTTGACAGGAACGGCACGCCCTCTATCGATCCGCTCGGGAAGTTCATCGTCGTCTCGCGCGCCGAGAACTTCCTGGCCACCTACGAGAGGATGCAGCAGGAGCGCATCGCGATCTGTCAGCATCACAAGATCCCTGGCCTGTTCACGCGCTGGCGCTCGATGGAGCAGGCGACGATAAACCTGCTCGGGCAGCTCTCTGGGAGGGGCACCGTCCCTCGTGTTTTGGTCGGGTTATTTGTCGCCGATCACCTGCGCCGCGCTCACCACGAGGTGCCACCACAGGTCGAGCTCTGGATTCGAGATGGCCTTAACAACGGCCTGCTCGTGTACTTCGAGGAGGCGATGGACGATTACCTCGACTTGCTGCCGATGCCGGATCGATTGCGATGGTTTCGCGAGTTCCCGATCCTTCAACATCGCCTCACGCCAGAGCTCGAATCAGGGACACCGGATCTCGAGAAGTTGGAGGATGAGCTGGAAATCGCCCTCGAGAATGGACGCCGCTGGAGCGTGCAGAAGTGGCGTGAGCGGTTCGTGCAACAAGAGCTGTATTCGAGCCTTCGCCACAGCGTGATCTGGGGAGCCTATGATCGCGATGGTCACCTGCTTCAGACCTTTCGCGTCGAAGACGAGATGACGCTCGTCGACGCCGAGATGGAGGAGGTCGATCTCGAGCGCGTCGCACCCTTCGAGGTCGGCATCGCGCATCCTGGCGATTGGTCCGAGCAGGCGCGCATGAATTGGGCGGAGCACATGGCGGACTTCGAGCTTATCATGGCCTGTTCTCAGCTCGATCGAGAGAGGATCACGATCGATCGAGCTGGCGCCGAGGATGACCCGGAGGTGCTTCGTCTGGGGTTCGAGGTCTCCGAGGCAAAGATCAAGCAGCTCTGGAAAGAGGGGTGGCAGCAACCCTACAGCTCGACCTACTTCGAGCGAACGTTCCCATTCTACGGGTGCAAGGTGCGCGTCGAGCCTGACGAAGGCAGCGTGCGCTTCTTCGACTCCATCGATGTGCAGACCTCGCTCGAGGTCGCGAACATCCACCCCGTGGCGCTCTCCGAGATCATCTATACGCTCCGCTCGATCAACGCCCTCGATTGATCCTCCAGCTCGCTTCGAGCGCCTTGCCATATTTTCCTGAACCTATGCCAGATCGAACAGATCTAGCGTCAGCTCACGCGCGCCAGCATCGAACCTGGCGCGCGTGGGTGGCCGTGCGCTTTTGATTTTATGCGCATGATCGGCAGGTTCGCTTGTTCGACAGAGGAGGTGGCGCGCGTCTTGCTGATGGACTCCTTCGGGGATATCCAACTCGAAACAATGGAGCCGAGACGATGCGTAAAGGAGTTTATTCGCGCTGCGTGAAAGGAACACGCGGCCTGGGATTGCTGGGGGTCGCTGCGACGCTGTTCTTGCCGCAGCTCGCCATGGCGCAAACTGGCGTCGATGATGATCGCGTGAGCTTGCCCGCCGGGCCAGGCTCGATCGATGGCGTGGGTGATAATGTCGAAATCGACCCCAACATGGGCGCGATGAACTACAACGTCGACGTCACCATCCCTCAGGGAATCAATGGGCACACCCCGAGCATCGGGCTAAACTACTCGTCGGCGTCAGGTTCCTCGGTGCTCGGCGTCGGTTGGTCGATGCCGATGATGACGATCGAGCGCATGACATCTCGTGGAGCGCCATCTTACATAAAGGATGACCTCTTCGCGGCAAACGGCGGCACAGAGCTCGTCGAGGTCGCGCGCGATGGCGACACCCAAACCTACCGCGAGCGCTTCGAGAAAAGCTTCGTGCGTTACACCTGGCACCAGGTTGGCGAAGGGGAAGAGGGCTACTGGACCGCCGAGCGACCCGACGGGAGCGTCGCATACTACGGCGCTGATGCCGCCGGGAACCTCGTCACCTCGGCGCGCGCGGCGCGTGATGAAGGGGGCACCTACAAGTACTTCCTCGTCGCCGAGGTCGATCCCTACGGCCACGAGATCCTCTACGACTACGTGATGCTCGATGGCACGCACCCCTTGCTCGACTCCATCGAGTACGCCGAGTCCGATACGGGGATGCTCTACCAGATCAAGCTCGGCTACGAGAGCCGCCAGGATCTTATCAATGATGCCTCTGGTGGCTTCGAGCTGATCACGGCAAACCGCGTGAGCAGCGTCCAGGTCCTGTCGCGCGCACAAATCATCCGCGAGTACGTGCTCACCTACGAGGATCAGGATGACGCCGGAGGCTTCAGCCGCCTGATGCGCGTCGAGAAGTATGGCAAAGGCGGCCTGGCGAGCGGCACGCGGTATCCGACGGTCTTTAGCTTCGGGTACTCCAACGCGATCGGGGTGACCTGTCAGGGCGCCGACTGTGATTTTCCATACCTCGTCAACATGGGCATGGTGCAAGGGGCATCAGGGCTCGCTGCGGGAACCGCGACGCTGGTCGATATCAACGCCGACGGTTTGCCAGACATCCTCGATACAACCGAGGCTGGCGCTCACAAGATCATCATCAACCGCCTCACGCCAAACGGCGACACGTTCGACCATGGCTTCGAGCCAGCGGTCGCGAGCGCGGTCGGCACTGGCGCGAGCTTCGGGCTCGGCAACGAGATCACGCAGGTGCTCGATGTCAACGGCGACGGGCTCTCGGATCTGGTCAACGCCTCTTCAGGGGCGACGCTTATCGCGGGTTACGGGCTCTCGGATTGGCAGGGCGCGGGCACACCGCTCGACACCGAGGTGCTGCGCAACATCAACATCTCCGAGGCGAAGTTCCTCGACTACAACAATGACAAGCGCGTCGACTTGATCACCTCAACTGGTGATACGACGATCGTCTACGAGAACATGGGCGGCTCCTTCCAGGCGCGCACCACAGAATCACTCGGTGTGCCCTTCGCCAACGCCGAGACGATCGAGCTCGCGGATATGAACGGCGATGGCTTCAACGATCTGGTCGAGGTTCAAGCGAGCGGCTCGATCCGCTATCGGCTCAACTATGGTTGGGGCAAGTGGTCTGGGTGGAAGAACACCACCGGCGTCGCGATCGAACTCTCCGAGCGCGAGCTCGTCGATCTCGAGGATCTCAACGGCGACGGCATCAGCGATGTTGTCGTGGTGACCGCCACGCAGGTCAAATACGCCATCAATCGCAACGGCGACCGCTTCGATCCTTTTGTCACCATCTCATCCTCAGATATCGCCGGTGAGTTGCCAGAACGCCAGATGGGGGACAAGGTCCTCTACGCAGATATGAACGCCAACGGCTCCGAAGATGTCGTCTGGTTCGACACACAAGGGCAGGTCCAGTACCTCGAGCTGTTCCCGGTTCGCCCGAACCTCCTGAGCCGCATCGACAACGGCATCGGCTTCATCCAGAAGATCGGTTACACGACCGCCGCGCAGGAAGAGGCGAAAGCGCGTGCTGCGGGTACGCCGTGGAGCGCGTCGCTCTCGATGCCGATGAACATGGTCGCCTCGACGGACCTGTTCGTCACGCTCACGGGTGGTGAGGATGGCACGGGGCTCCACGAGCTCGTCGAGTATGACTACCGCGATGGGTTCTACGATGGCGTCGAGAAGCAGTTCCGCGGCTTCGAGGTCGTCGATGTCGAGGTCATGGAGAGCGATTCTCAAGAAGGTGGCGTCACGACGATGTACTATGACGTCGGTCGCGAGTTCCCTCAGCTCAACGGCTTGATGGTCGGTCAGATCGTGCGCAGCGGCGGCGAGGTCTTGCGCGAGGAGAGCAAAACCTACGAGCTGTGTGATGTGGACGGGGTTCCCTCACCTGACGCGCTCGAAGCGCAGGGAAAGAAGGCGATCTACTTCCCCTGCGAGACCTCGATGGAGAACATCATCAAGGAACGCCGCCCCGAATCAGAATGGGTCAAGCTCGCCAGCGAGTACACCTATGATGGTTACGGCAACGTCACGTACGCTGTGGACCATGGCGTGGTCACAGAGCAAGGCGACGAGCAGTTCGTCGAGACCGTTTACTACGAGCCAGGTGATGGCAAGTGGTTCGTCGGGATGCCACTCATCGAGCGCACCTGGAATATCGAAGGCGGGAGCACCAAAAACGAGACGAAGTACTATTACGATGGCCAGGACTTCATCGGCAGCCAGGATGAAATCACGCACGGCTTTATCTCTCGTCAGACAGTGCTCGCTGGAGACGGTGAAATCATCGAGGCGTTTCGCCTCAAGCGCGACGAGCACGGCAACAGCGTCGAGGCGATCGCTCCGAATGGCTCCATCGAGGAGACTGACCGCTTGCGTCGCCGCTACGTCTACGATGACTTTGGGCTGTTCGTGAACTACGTCGATGTGCTCGTCGAGTCAGGCCATGTGCTTCGGCGTTCGCAGCAGTACGAGTACGACTTCCAGAACACCACCGACGTCACAGACTGGGTGCTGATTCTAAACGGCGAGGAGGCCTCGCCGCGCAACGAGCGCCACTACCAGTACGATGACTTTGGTCGCATGGTGAAGGCGTATGAGCCTGGAGATAAGGACGAGACGCCATCGCGCGAGTGGTCCTATGATCTTGGCGAGCCATTCTCCGTGATCGAGATGCGCAAGCGCACCGAGCGCAATGGCGCCATCGACGAGGTGACTGTTCAATGTCACGACGGTCGAGGTAAGCTTTATCAAACGCGAAATACCATCGAGCCGGGGCGTTACATCGTCAGCGGGTTCACCGTCTACAACGCGCGCGGCGCGGTCGTCGATGATTACTACTCCTACGAGTCTGACAGCGCGGATTGCGAGGACGCTGTCCCCACGGATGTGCCCAAGTCGACCTATCGCTTCGACGCGGAGTTTCGACCGCTGGAGCAGACCTTCCCCGGCGAGGAAATCTATGGGAAGCCGCCCAGAGTCCAGGTCGATTACCTCCCGTTGGCGACCGCGATTTATGATCCCAACGACCTCGATGAGGAGAGCCCTCATTATCTGACGCCGACCATTCAGCGAATGGATGGCCTCGACCGCCTGGTCTCGATCGAGCGCATGTTGGGCCAGGATGAGGTCGCCGAGTATCGTCTTCACTACGACGAGACGGGCTCCTTCACTGGCTACACTGATCCAGCGGGCAACCGCCACGAGCTGGTCGTCGACCTCGCAGGTCGAGTCACCGCCGTGCGCGATCAAACCACTGGCGAGTCGACGTATACTTATGACGCTGCCGGAAACGTCATCTCGGAGACGGACGCAAGAGGAGCAACGACCCGCTACGCGTATGATGGCGCCAACCGATTGATCGAGCGCTGGGACGAGGAGGATCGCGATGGCAGCCTGATCCAGTTCTCCTATGACATGCTCCCCGAAGGTTGTGATCTGACCGAGTGCACCAACCTTGCCAACCGACTCGCCGCGGCGCGCTACGAGACAACCTTCGGCCCGACGATGGACCGCTTCGGGTATGACTCGCGCCAGCGCGCGGTGTTCTCGGGGCGAAGCTTTGGCGGCGTGGCAGACCTCTGGGTTCGCAACAGCTACGACAACCTCGATCGCGTCACGTCGATGACTTATTCAGACGGGACCGAGATCGCGCGCGAGTATGACTCGCTCGATCGCGTCAAGGCGATCCCAGGTTTCCTGGACGCGATCGGCTACTCTGAGAATCAGACGCTGGAGTCGATCCTCTACAACAACGGCGCCAGGACCACGATGGAGCACGACGTGCTGCGCCGCGTGGTGAGTAAGCGACACACCGATGGCACCGGTCAGGTGTTCGACGCGCTCGAGTTCGAGCGCGACATCGCGGGTCAACTGCTCGCAGTGAATGAGGAGCGTGACGGGCTCGATGTACCAACCCACGCGGCAAAGTTTACGCTGGATGCGTGGTATCGCGTCACAGAGAGCACGCGCGATCGGGGCGCAGGCGCCGAGGAGACGCTGACCTACAGCTACGACATGCTCGACCGCGTGCAGAAGGTGATCTCGTCGCTCGAAGAGGCGAGCACGGCGCATATGAGCGAGGTGACTTACTCGAACGAGCGTCCGTTGGCGGCGACGCGCGCAGGTGTGATGGAGGTCTCTTATGACCTCGCCGGTTTGCTCGAGCATCGTGGTGGGATGGACTTTGCCAGGGATCACCTGGGGAGGTTGAGGATCGCCGCCAAGGGAGAGCAGCGCGAGGTGCATGATTATGGCACGGGTCGTGACCGCGTCTCGATCCTCGGTGATGACAGGTCAGTCTTCTACGGACCAGCCGGGCTCGAGCTTCGCGACGGCGTCTCCCGCATTTACATCACGCTCGGCGGCGAGAAGGTCGCCATGCATCAGGAAGCAGGCGTGGGCGTCGAGGTCTACGGAGACGAGGACGGAGATGGTGTTTTGACGAGCGCGGATGCGTTTGTCGCGGGCGAGGAGAACGCGCACTTTAGCCAGCGACAGATCCTCGGCGGTGTGGCCGCTCGCATGTTGGCGGAGCGTCGCGATAAGAAGACCTTCTTCCACACAGATCATCTCCGAAGCCTCATCGCGGCGACGGATGAAGGTGGCGAGGTGCTCGGCCGCCAGGGCTTCTATGGGTTCGGTCAGCATCGCTTCCAGGATGGCTTTGTCGACGATGTCTATGGCTTCACGGGTCAGGAACACAACGTCTTCACGGGGTTGATCCAGTTCCAGATGCGTGATCTCGACCCGAAGCTCGGTCGCTGGGCGTCCTTTGACCCGCTGTTCGCAAAGATCGCCGTCGACCAGATGATGCAGCTCGGAGAGTCGACCACGGGGTATGCGTACATCGGTAATGGTTTTGCGGATTCTTTCGACCCGCTCGGGCTGAAGGATAAAAACGGCGGTGATGACAAGAAAAAGAAGAAGAAGAAGAAGAAGAAACGCAAAAAGAAGAAAAAGAAGGCCAAGAAGAAGAAGAAGAGTAAGAAGAACAAGGATAAGAAGCGGCCAAAGGACGCGAAGGCCGAGGGTGGTCGTCAACAACAGGTGGCCGCTGCAAAGGATAGCGCCGCGGCTCCTCAGGCACCCGAGCCGCCAGAACCAAAACCTGGCGATCCCGTGAGTAATTCTGTGGAGGATACACTCGGCAGTTGGGTCGAGGGTGGCAGTGAGCGCGTTTTCGCTGACCTCGGCGGCGTGCAGATGCCAAAGGACCCCTCGAGCTCGCTCGCGGGCGCGTCCAAAGAGATCGGCATGGCGCGTCATGAAGAGAAGCAGAAGATGCTCCACAGGCAGGAGAAGATGAAGGAGTGGGGCAAGGTCGGCCTCACCGCAGCCGTCGTGTTTGCCTCGGTGGGGTTGTTCGTGCTCGAAGCCGAGACGGGCGTCATCAGTGATGGCGCGCAGTGGGTCGGTAATCAATTCTGACCAGGGATAGTCTGCCGCGACTTCGTCGCCCTGCGCCAGCGAGAGCGGGGGGCGGTTTTTGAACATGGAAAAGCAAGGCCAGGGCGCCCGAGGCATGAAACCTCGGGCGCCTTCTCTTTTGATGGCGGCGTCCAAAAACCGCCCCCCCGCTCTCGCTGGCGCGCCGTGCGCACCTCCATACGAGGTGAATCGACGCCAGATGTTCGAGTCGAGCAGGCAAGACGAGTGGGTATCAAAGAAATCGTACTCGATCTGAGTCCGCGTCTTCATCACCCCTCGAGACCGCTTGTTACAAGGCCGGGGATAAAATTACCAGATGTAAGAAAATTGGCAATTGTCGCGATCCTCGCCGATGAGGATGTTGCTCGCGACGAATGACTTCCACACACTTTCTCTCGAAGACCAAATCAAACCCGAACCCATATCGAGAGGAGTTGATGTTGTATAAGCGACAAACTTCGGGGTGGATCGGTGGTGTAGGTTTGGCTCTCTGGGTGCTCGCCATGACGGGCTGTGCTCAGGAGCTTACAGGACCTTCACCAGGCTTGGCGCCTGGCGCTGACACCGATCAAATCACCTCACCATCCTTTGCCTGTAACGAGCAGGTCACCCAGTGGATCACGTTGAGCGGCGAGCAGTTTTCGCCGCTCGTGGTCGACTCCATCGCGCGTGATGAGGACATTTCGCTCGAGCTCCCAGCGGTCACGCTCGACCGTCGAGGAACGCCCGAGGGAGAAGAGGGCGGCGACCCTGTCTCCGTGACGCTCGAAGAGGCGGAGACGCGCGAAGAGTCTCAGGTGGTTTGGATCAGCGACAAGGAGATGCGCTTTCAGATCTCGCCAGCGCTCGAGCTGACCCCTGGCGTCTACGACGTGACCGTGACCAACGCCAATGGCGAGGCGGCCACGCAGGAGAGCGCCTTTGGCATCCTGCCACGACCGACTGTCACACAGATCGAGCCCGAGCTGACCTGTCTGGCGCAAGGGATGCGAGAGGTCGTCGTCACCGGCGACCACTTCCTGTTGCAAGCGGGGATGATGCCCGAGGTTGGCATCGGCGATCAGTCCTACGCGCCCGAAGAGGTCACCGGTTGTCGTGACCTCGACGCGGTGTTTGGCGGCGCGCAGCTCTGCCAGACGATGCGCGTGATCGTGCCAGAGTCGGCGCTCGATCCTGGTCGCCACGTGGTCGAGGTTCGCAACGTCGAGCCCGCCGCGTGCAAGAGCGCCTCGGAGGAAGAGGATGTCGCGCTCGTGGTGGTTCCTCCACCCGAGGTCGAGGACATCCTCCCCGAGCCGCTTTGCAGCGAGCAGCTCGATTACAACGAGGTTCATGTCACGGGACAGGGCTTTATCAGGGTCGCAGGGGATCAACTCCCCACCGTCGAGATCGCGGGTGAGGTCTTCACGCCCACCGCGGCTGATGGCTGCGAGCCGGTCGAGGGCCTCGCGCAGATGAACGCCGAGCGTTGCGACGACCTCACGATCCAGATCCCGGCCTCGGGTCTGGCGAGTGCGTTGATGGCAGGTGATCGCTTCGCCGCGCTCACCACGCGCGTGACCAACCCCGATCCAGTCGGTTGCACGAGCGTCGAGGATACGACGCTCACGATCGTTCCTCCTCCTGCGACTCAGGATGTACAGCCGAATCCTATTTGCACGGCGCAAGCTGCGCGCACGGTCACGGTCACGGGGAGCTACTTCCTCGAGGAAGATGGCGCGCTGCCGAGCGCGACGCTCGATGGTCAGCAGTTCGAGGCGACCTCGATCGCGGACTGCACCGACCTCGACACGGTCGATGCGGCGACGGTGCGCTCCTGCGACACGCTCACCTTCGAGCTCGCGCAGGGCAGCCTCTCGGATGGCGTGCACGAAATCACGGTCGGCAACCCCGGCACGGCGTCATGCAGCAGCACGCAGATGACGCGCGTCGTGGCGGTTCCTCCGCCCACGCTGACAGGCATCGTCGAGGACTTCGGTTGCCTGACGGGTCAGAGCTCCTCGTTCCTCATCTCGGGTGAGGGCTTTATCCGCGCGCCAATGGACGCGCTGCCATCGGTGACGGTGGGTGGCGTGGACGCGAGCGTGCTGGACGCACAGGGTTGTGAGGCGATCGCTGATGCGCCTGGCTTCGAGCGTTGCACGGAGCTCTCTATCGAGCTCGCTGATGGTGCATTGATGCCAGGACAACACGATGTCGTCGTGACCAATCCTGGCAGCACTGATTGCAGCTCGACAGAGACCCTCTCGCTCGAGATCTTCCCCGCGCCCACGGTCACCGAGGCGCAGCCGAACTTCTTCTGTGATGAGGACTCGGACACGACGCTCACGGTGACAGGTCAAGACTTCTTCACGGTCAACCAGGTGTTGCCCGTGGTTGTTATCGATGGCCAGGAGTTCACACCCACGAGCGCCACCGGTTGCATGCCGGTGGATAACAAGACCCAACCTCTGGAGCGTTGCACCGGGCTCGAGGTCGTGATTCCTCAGAGTTCGCTCACTGGCGGCGCGCTCGATGTTATGGTGCGCAACCCTGACCCGATGGCATGCACCAGCGAAATGGGCGCAGGGATTTACGTCGTCGGTCCTCCAGAAGTGACCGCGACGGTTCCTGGGCAGGTGTGTTCGGGCGGCGCGTTCGATGGCAACGTGACGCTGACGGGGACAAACTTCCTGCGCGTCGATGGCGCCGAACCGACCGTCACGGTCAACGGCCAGGCGATCACCGGCACGCTCGGAAACTGCACGATGGTTGCAGAGGCGAGCCAACCCACCGAGGCATGCACCGAGTATTCGCTCGTGGTGCCGCCTGCGTTGCGCGAGACCGATCTGACCTTCAGGTTGGAGAACCCTGCGCCTGCAGATTGCGGCTTCACCGAGCTGGTCCTCCCGCTCGAGCCAACGCCAGAGGTCACTGATGTCCAGCCTGATCGCATTTGCGACACGGGCGGCAGCCTGACGCTCACAGGTCAGAACTTCCTGCCTGGAATGACCGTGACGCTCGCTGGCGTGATGGCCGATATGGTCACCGTGACGCCTGATGGCACGAGCGCAAACGCGGTCTTTAACATGCCACTCCCTGAAGGTCTGTATCAGGATCTGACGGTGACCAACCCATCGACGTGCTCGAGCACCTATGGTGGAGACATCCGCGTGACTTCGGGACCGAGGGTCTTCTTCGTGGATCCTCCGGTGGTCTACAACGGCATCAGCACGCAGGTGACGGTCTTTATCGCGGGTCTTTATGGCGGCGTGGTGACCGATGTCAGCATCCGAGATTCTGCAGGCACCGTGACACCGCTCCAGATCAGCTTCGACCCGAACAAGCCAAACACTGTCCAGGCGATCGTGCCGCAAGGCGTGCTCCCCGCGATGGTGACCCTGGATGACTACGATGTCATCGTGACAGACGATATCGTGTGTTCTGGTGAGGCGCCCGACATCTTGACGGTGACCGACGAGTTGACGGTGGCGATCGACGAAATCACTCCGCCGTTCGGTTGGACGCAGGAGAGCACGGGCGTGGCGGTGACTGCTGTGGATCCTCCTCCGGCGAACCAAGTGCAGTTTAGCGCCACGCCGAGGTTGTACCTCAACCCTGCTAACCCGCAGCCTGGCGATATCGCCACCGAGTTCCGCTCGGTGCTCTTCAACACCGAGACCGAGCTCAACGGCATCGTCGACAGCGGCCTCCCTGTAGGAACCTACGATGTCATCGTGGTCAACCCCGATGGCAGCGTCGGCTTGCTCCCTGGCGGCTTCGACATCACGCAAGAGCCACCTCCTGTGGTCGACACTATCAGCCCTGGTTCCTGGGTCACCAACGAGGTCGCCTACGCGATCCAGATCGATGGCGCGAACTTCCGTATGCCTACTGTCGAGGCCACTTGCCTCGACCCCAACGGCGCGACGGATGTGGCCACAGTCACCGTGACGAATTCAACGCCTGGGACCATCCAGGCGACCGTCGATACGAGCACGCTCGATGGCCTCTCGACCTGTGTGGTGCGTGTCACCAACACCGACGATGGGACCTACGTGGACTACGCGCCGATCACGATCACCAACCCTTCGGGGAACTTCGTCGACTTCCGCGCGGGCAATCCGTTGCAGGTCGCGCGTCGAGGGTTGGCAGCATCCAATGGCGCGCCAACACGCACGAGCCGTTACATCTATGCCATCGGCGGGGATGACGGGACGCTCGCTGCGGCCAACACGTTGACCTCGGTCGAGGCCGCGCAGCTCGATCGCTTCGGCGCACCGGGTGCGTGGTTTACCCTGCCGCTCGAGTTGCCAGAAGGGCGCTCGTTCGCGGCCGCGACGCGCATCGGAGATTTCGTCTACCTCTCGGGTGGCCACAGCGGCGCCGAGGTCGCGACGACGATCTGGCGCGCGAACGTGCTCGATCCTCTCTTCGTGCCAGACATCAGCAACGTCGACCTCGACTTCGACGAGTCCGAGGTCGGCATCCCGCAGGGTGTGTATTACTACCGCGTCTCGGCGGTGATGAGCCCGACCAACGCGGCGAACCCTGGCGGCGAGACGCTCGCCAGCGATCCTCAAGCGGTGCGTGCGCCTGGGATGGGCTTTAACATCACCCTCTCGTGGGATGCGGTGCCTGATGCGGTCAGCTATCGCATCTACCGCAGCGCGATGGCAGATCAGCCTTATGGCAACGAGGAGCTCTTGGCAGAGGTCAACGCGCCCACGCTGACGTTCACCGATGGCCCGATGAACATGACCACTCCAGGCGTGACGCCGCTCCCTGTCGGCTCGCTCGGCACCTGGCATTCGGTCGGGACGATGACATCCCCGCGCTACAAGCACGGGATGACGGCTGTCACCGATCCTGCAAACGCCAACCAGCGCGTCCTCGTGATCGCTGGAGGTAACGATGGCGCGCAAACCCTGAACACGATCGAGCGCGTGCCGATCACGGTCAACGGTCCACGCGACCAGACGGTGGGAGCACCGGTGGGTGACTTGCAAACGCTCGGCGTCGCGCGTGAGGACCTCGTGATGCTCACGGCAAACCCCGAGAACGCGAATCGCCTTGCTACAGAGGTGATTTACTTCCTCGGTGGGACGCTCGCCAATGGCATGATCACGCGTCAGGTCGAGGTCGCCGAGATCCTTGTTGGAGGACTCCTCGGGTTGATCGACACGACGGATAACATGCAGCGCTCGCGTGCGGGTTACGCCGCCGCGGTCGCGAACAACAACATCGTCACCGCAGGTGGTCAGAACGGTGGACCGTCCTCGACCGCGGACAAGGGAGAGATTTGCGAGTCGGGCACCTGCCCGCCGCCTGAAATCGACAAATGGAGCTCGCTCTCCAACGTCAACATGCAGGACCGCTACCAGATGGGCTACACCTCGTTTGGCGGCTTCCTCTATATGTATGGCGGCCTGACGACAGGCAACATGGTCACTGATTCACTCGACTTCTCACCGCTCGGAGGTACACCATGATGGCATTTCGCAAGCACATCCTTGTCGCCGTGGCCTCCCTGCTGGGCGTGGTCGTGATGAGCGTCCCTGGCGAGGTTCAGGCGCAGGAGGTCGAGGAACGAGACCACCCCGCGTCTCGCAAGAGCTTCGTATTGGGCCCACAGATCGGCGTGGTCGCGCCGCAGCTCTTCAGCGGTCTCGGCTCCTGGCCGATCTTCGGGCTCGAGGCGGGCTACATCCTCCCATTCAACGTGGGCTCGATGGAGCGACCGCTCCAACTCTCATTGGTAGGACACTTTACGCGCCCTGGCACGGAGGGCACCGCGCAGGAGGTGAACCTCGGAGAGGAAGGCACCAACTATGATTGGGAGCTCGACGAGCGTATGCTCCAGATCGAGCTCGCCGGGACCTGGAGGTTTCGCTCACCAGGTTCCTTCCTCTCGCCATACGCGACGGTTGGCCCCAGAGTCTATATGCTCGAGTCCGTGATGACAGCATCCGGCAACGGCGCGAGCTTTGGCGAGCACCGCGAGACCAGAACCCACGTCGGCTTTATTGCTGGCGGAGGTCTCGACCTCGCGGTCGGCCCAGGATCGATCTTTGGCACGTTGCTCTTTAGCTGGAGTGATTTGAACAAGCGCGTCACTGGCGACACCAGCACGGGCGCGATCACGCTCGATGTCGGCTACAGGCTCTACCTGTTCTGATCCTTTCAAAATCATTGCCCTGTGCGAGCAGCATAGCAGCAGTTAACGAGAGGCCCGAGGTTTTTAAAAACCTCGGGCCTCTTTGTTTGTAATGGAGGCTATGCAGAGCGCGGGAAGAGGACTCTTGGCGGAGGCTTAGCAGAATGCGGGAACATGCCCCCCGCGCCCCCCCCGCGGCCCTCACTATCGTTCGTCCGCGGCCCCCCTGTGCCTCACACTTCGTGTTCGGGAGGGGGGCAGACCTGGCGTCGGGTGCGCGGTTTTTGGCTCACAGGGTGGCTTGTTGTGGGTCGAGCAGAATGCGGGAACATGCCCCCCGCGCTTCGCGCTGCCCCCCAGAGGTGGGCTTCTTGTTGCAGGTTGTGCAGAGCGCGAGGACACGCCCCCCGCGCCTTCGGCGCTGCCCCCCGGAGTGGGGCGATCTCGTGGCTTCTTCAACGTTGGCGTTTTGCGCCAGAGAGCTTCGAAAATTGCGGTGAGCTTCACGAGGGCACCCGACGCGAACCTCGACGCCCAAATCCTCGCCAAGAAGCCCACCAAACCTGGGGGGCAGCGCCGAAGGCGCGGGGGGCGTGTCCTCGCAATCTGCACAACCGCCGCAAAGAGCAAAACGCCAGCCTTGCAGTAAGCCACCCTGTGAGCCAAAAACCGCGCACCCAACGCCAGGTCTGCCCCCCTCCCGAACGTCAGTGAGATACAGGGGGGCTGCGGACGAACGATAGTGAGGGCCGCGGGGGTGCGGGGGGTGCGAGGAGCACCATCAACGAGGGGGTGGCGCGAAGTCCGGGTTGCCGAGTTGGAGCGCGAGCACGAACCCTGCGCCAAACGCCAGCGAGACCCAGGGCCACATGCTGGCGGTCGCTTCGAGCTGGGCGATTTGCTCCGGCGAGAGATCCTCGTAGGAGCCAGCGCGCCATGGCTGTGGGTAATGTGACGCGATCGCTTGAGGTTCGAGCGGAGCGTCTCCCGCGAGCAGCGCGGCTTGGTATTCGAGTGATTTGAAGCCGCTCGCGAGCGCCGTGATACGCAAGGTGTCGAGGTCCGCCTCGAGCGCCAACGCGCGACGCATCGCGCCATCGATCTCGAGCATGCTCGCCAACGTGTAGATGTCGTCATCGAGCGAGAGCTCGCGGTGAGAAATCACTCCGATGACTTGCGTCGAGACCAGCCCGGGGTTTAACCCCAACGTCTGGAAGTAATGCAACGCCGTGACGGCGTCCTGATCATCTGTAGAGACGATCACCAACGATCCTTGCCGCGACGCGTGAAGCAGCGCCTCTGCATGATCCTCGCCCTGCAACGGCCCCGCATAAATCACGTCGGCATCGAGCGCCATCGCGAGGTCCAGGGCGTCGTGATACTCGAGCTTCTCGCTGACCTTGATCTGGTCCACGGCGGCGGGGAGCGGGAGCAACCGCTCGATCAACGCGACGGTCTTCTTGCTCTCGACGCGCGCGGTCTCGACCAGCCCGGTGAGCAGGAGCGGCGCGCGCGTGGGCTCTGCCGAGCCCGCCATGATCAGAATCCCGGAGGGGCGCTCGAGGATCTTGCGGAACGCCTCCTTGAAGGGATCGGTGACGAGCAGCTCGTCGAGCTCTGGCGCGTGGTCGAGCTGGCGCGTGAGCTTGAGGACGATCGACTCTCCGATCTTCGAGGGGAGCGTGCACGCCTTGATATGCAGCGTGTGGCCCTCGACGCGGCGATCGAACTCGCCGCGCTGAGGTCTCCTGCGAACCTTCGGATCCATATGACTGCGGATCTTGACGATGTGCGAGATGCTGTCGAGCCCTTTCGAGGTGATATGGATCGGCTGAACGATGAGCTCGCTGTCGATCCGAAAGCGGATCACGACCTTGTCCTCGCGCCGCTCTATGTGTACGGCGGTGGCGTTCTTCTTGGCCGCTTCGAGCAACACGTCATCGAGCTTGGTGATGTTGCCGCCATCGAACATCGACATGCCACGGCGCATCGAGGTCCCGCCCGGAACATCCAGGCGATCGATGGAGTTCCAGACGATCTTGAGGTCTGTGGGCGTGATAAGCATCAGCTCGACGCGCTGCACGTTAAGGCGCTCGGCCAACTGTGATGCGCTGATGTCGAGGTCCGCCGTGGCAATAATCAACGAGGACTCGTCGCGCCCGACGGGGAGCAGGTTGTATTGCTCGAGGAAATGCCTCGGGAGTGACCTTGCGAGCCGCACGTCGATGCGATTGAGCGCTTCTTCTGCGGTGATCAGGTCGATGGCGCGTTGAACCGCGAGCGCGCGATAGATGTCCGTCTGGTCGACCTGATTTGCCTCCATCAGCGTCTCGCCGAGGCGACGCCCGGTGGCGTCCGCTTCGAGCGCCGCGAGCTCGAGCTCGGCGCGTTCGATGACCCCCATTTCGACGAGGATATCCCCCAAAAGCAGGCGCTCCTTGAGCGAGCCCAGGACCTCTTCATCATAGGAGTCCTCGCCAGTGCGAGTCATCCTCACCAGCGCCTGTCCTCCAGGTTTGCCGACCGCGGCGACGAGCGTTCCTCCGATCGCGAGCCGCTGCCCGAGCCTCCTCGGAAGCTCGTTCATCCCGACCATGATCAGGATGCCGTCATAAGGCGCGTGCTTGGTGTAATCCGAGAGGCTGTGACCGTAGAGGATCTTGACGTTGTCGATGGCGATGTCTTCGAGGCGAACCTGCGCAGCGTATGCCGTGTCGGGGTCATTCTCGGTGGTGAAGACCTCGTCCGCGATACGGCTCAGGATGGCGGCCGCGTAGCCACTCCCCGTGCCGATTTGCAGCAACCTCCCGCCTTCATCGAGCTTCATCGCCTGGAGCATCCTCCCCAGGACCTCTGGTGAAGGGTCGCGCTCCGCGCCTTCGAGGAAGAACTCGCGGTTGATGGCATGCACAGCGTCCAGAATCAGCGGCTCGCGTATGCCGCGGTGTTCCAGCATCTCGATCACACGTTCGGTCGAATTCATCGGTCTTATCCATTCATCAACGAGCGACGCGCCAATATGCGTGCTCGGTCAATAAGATGAAGAGCTCCCTTCTCTGGTAAACCCTACATCGGCACAAATGTGTTTCTTGAATCGGGGTACGCGCAGCAACTTAGCACGGATCGGCGCGTCGAGCGACTTTTTGACCGCGCTCTATCAAGTTGCAATGAGATCATGTCTCGAATAGCTGTGACTCGATGTCTGCGAACGCCTTGAACTCGAGCGCGTTGCCCGAAGGGTCCAAGAAGAACATCGTGCGTTGCTCTCCTGGCTTCCCGGCAAAACGCGTCGTCGGCTCGATCACGAACGACACGTTCGCGGCTTGCAGCTTCTTTGCGAACGCATCGAAGCTCTCCAGGTCGAGCACCACGCCAAAGTGAGGGATCGGCACATCATGCCCGTCCACAGCGCTCGAAGGGAGCGCCTCTCCTCGCTCGAGCGGCGAGGTGCCGCCGACGTGCAAGACCACCTGGTGGCCGAACAGGTCGAGATCCACCCAGGTCTGGGAACTTCGCCCCTGACCACACCCCAACACGTCGACGTAGAAGCGTCGCGTGACCTCGAGGTCGTGCACAGGGATCGCCAGATGAAAAGGATTGGGCATGGTGAGAGCTCCTCTCCAGACTGCAACGGTCGTCGATTTGAAGGTTCGTTTGTTTCGCACTCACTTACTGGCGGATTCCCGATCAAAACACAAGCCAAAGGATGCGATGTTCTCGGCAACCCGCGTGCACCGAGCACCTCTTGTGAGAGGAGACAGGCGAAAATGATTAATGGGTTGATTTTAAACCCAGGATGATCTGATACGGTCAGGCTTGCCTTTTTGGCTGGCAGCAGGTACGAACGAGTAGCTTTTGTAGTGTATTCTTTATGTCGCTCGATACACGTGGATGGATTTTATGTCGCTCGAACAGAAACCCAAAGGTATCTTCCTCGCCCTGAAAATCACCTTATGCATATAGACTCGAGGAAGACGTGAATTGGAAGTGGGATGCATGGCACCTATGGGTTCCTACAGGTGTTGGGCTCGTCGCGTTGTTTTGCCAGCTCTATCTAAAGCGTTACAGGACTGCGCTGGGGTGTTTGGTGTTCACGCTCGTGGTCGGGGGCTTGGCTTATATGGACACCTACAACAAGGAAGCCGACTCTGCTTTTGACAGGACGCTCGAAGCTCAGGAAAACGCGGCGCCAAGAGAGAACCCGCTCCTATCCAAAAGCGAGGCGCTCGAGATCGTCGCTCGCGATTGCACTCGGGGATGCCCTGAAAATGGCATGTCTGACGCTGGATGTGCGAGGTATTGCGGCTGTATCGGGAGCCGACTTCGCAACATCAAGGATGTCCTCCACATGGCAGAGCTCCGCCGGCTTGAGAGCGTCGCGATCCAGCTTTGTATCGAGGACGAGCTAAAGCACCAAAAATGAGGCGCGTTCCTTTGCCTCCCGCTCCCCTTTGGCATCGTCCTCTGATCATGTGGCTAAAGCCCGAGGTTCGTGCGTGGTTCATGCCTCCTAAGGCTAGGCCAAATGAGATCGCCGAGACGTTCCGTTGATGACATTGTTTGCGGTATCGATGGCGATGGCCGACCGCTCTGCAACAAGATGATCCAGCCCTTCGTGAACAAACCTCGGTAAAGGGCCTGTTCGCGAACCACTCAGGCGCTCGCCCGCAACCGAAGGAGGCGCCATGTTTCCCGACCTGGTGCATGAAGCCACCCAGGTTGGGAAACATGGCGCCTCCTTCGGTTGCTCAGGCCACCGACGGTGGTGCCCTTATGACAAACGACCCGGAGCATTCGAACCGAGGTGATAAGATATTTACGGCACATGGCTTGCAGATACCCCGTATCCCATACAACTGCGATATGCAGGAGATACGGAGGATCGATTTTGCCATACGTGAAGTACATATACTCGAGGCTGCTCGCGTTGCATCTGCTGTGCGCAACGCTTCTGGCCGCATGCGGAGCGCCACCTGAAAACGAGGCGCCCGCTCTCGAGTTGGAGGAACCTCTCGGATTGGAGGAGCTGACGCAGGAAGAGAACCTCGCCAGTTTGCTCTCCGAACAGCCTCCACCACCCGCATATTTAGGTGGGGCCTATGAGTGCCCCTTCGAAGACCCGCCCGACGCGTGTGCCTGGTTCAATGTTCCGGATGCGATCGTGATCGGTGAAGTACTCGCGGCCAGGAAAACCGTCCGATCTTATGATCGGCCCTTTGGCCCTGAAAACGCTGCCGCTGTCGCGAATTGCCCTGATAAGTCAGAGAAGAACTTTTCGATCGAGATCACCCTCAGAGTAAAAGCACAGCTCGAGGGACCAGACGACGTTTATGATCAGAACAACCTCGTGACCTTCCTCGTGAACAGTTCCGCGATGCGCAGGTGGTCAGAGCGTAGCGAGATCATTTGGCACACCTGGACGGGAGAGGATTACCTCCTCGAAGGCGTCATCGAAGAAGGGCAGTTGCTGGGGGCATCATTGTTCAGGCTGGGAGATGGTTGGGCCTCCTCGACGGTGGGTCTCTTCACGTTCATCGAGAACGAGGAAGGCCAGCCAGAGTTTGCGATCCAGCAGATCGAACCCTGCTACACGTTCGTGGCGATGAATGGCATCGAAGTAAGCGAACTCATCACCACGGTCAAACAGTGTACGCCAAAGCGAACACTTCCCGAGCTCCTGACTCGGACCCACTTCGAGCGGCGAATGTTGGACGAAAACCTGAGCATGGCCACCTGCTTGTAGTACAATTGGAAAATCATTGGAGCACGAAATGAGACGGATCATATCGCATCTGCTTTTCGCGTCGCTGACTTTGGCCTTGTGCCACTGCGGAGGGGATTCTTCCGAAGATGCCGAGCAGCAAGGCGCTGACGAGTCAGAAGATGTTCGACAGGAAAACGTGACTGCCGAGGCGCCAAAGCAATTCTTTGAAGGGAGGTTGCGCCTCGAGCAGGTCGTCGATGATGAGGTCGTGGGGGAGTGGGATGTCATCGCCACGCCGACCCAGAAGAGGTTTCTCCTGACGCCGATCTATCGTTGTGAAGAGAGCGGCTTTGGATGGTGTGACGACTCCTCGTCGTATGAAAAACTCGCGGACGCCGCGCTCCTCGATATCCGCATCACAGCTCATATCGATCCGCCTGGAAAGTCATCGGAAATATGCTGTAACGGCGAGGGGTCCTGTCCCCCCTGTGGCGATCGTCTCTGGTACGAGAGGGACTTCTTTCAGTTGGGGAAAACCACCGAGGATGTCGTGTTGAACGACGCGTTCTCCCTGTGTGATAGCGGCGCGCCGACGCATGACGTGCTCTCGCTAGAGCTTCCTGCTGGCGAGGACAGTGATCCAAACCTCGGGATCTCGCTCGAGCTCACGCAAGGTTGTGATGATGGCAGCGCGTCTTCGCGAAGCCAGGTGCGTGTGATCGCGACTGGGGACAGCGCGGGCTATTGAAAACGCAACGCTCGGCCGAGCGCTGCGGAGGTTCCACCCTTTGATTGAAGGCCAGTGATCTAGCCAGCCAGGGCGTCCTCGAAGGGGAGGTAGCCTTCCTCGCGGGCGTAACCCTTGAGGCGCTGGCGAAGCTCCTTGCGACCGCGGTGCAGGCGGCTCATCACCGTGCCGATCGGGATCTCGAGGATCTCCGAGATCTCCTTGTAGGCGAGCTCCTGGAGGTCAGCCAACAGGACCACGATGCGGTAGTGCTCGGGGAGCTGCTCGATGGCGTAGCGGACCTCGTCGGTGAAGACCTTGCGGTAGAGCTCGTTCTCCTCCTCGACATACAGCGAGAGCGGGTGCGGGTCTGTCGCCGCGGTGCGCTCCTCGAGCTGATAGGTGTCATCGGTGAGCAAAAGCTCTGGGCGCGCCTTACGCGCTCGGTGCCTGTTGTAGAAGGTGTTGGTCAGAATGCGGGAGAGCCATGCTCGCGCGTTGGTCCCAACCTCGTACCTGTCGATATAGCGAAACGCCTTGAGCATCGTCTCCTGGACAAGGTCTTCGGCCTCGGCGCGGTCGCGCGTCATCCGAATGGCCATCGCGTAAAGCGTGTCCACGTGGGGTTGCATCTCGGCGTAGAATGTTTCGTAGCGATCCGTCATTTCGAACCTCCCTCGGTGCTTTTGAGTCGCCTGTGTCGGCGACGCTTCATGACCGGCTCGCTTTTGTTGAACGGGAGAGTTTGAAAAAGGATCAGAATATTTTTGGAATGATGCGCCAACGCACGTGTTTACTGTATTCTCTCCAACCCTCGCTCGACCGCATGAGTGCTCGCTCTTCGGCGTAAATCCTCGCCAAAATTGACGGCGCAAAAAAAATAAAAAGCCACCACGATTTTCCACCTCCTGCGGCGATACATGCCGCAAACATCATACTCTCTCCAAGATAAATCGGATGCCTCACCAGCCTGTAAGGGCCACGGCTCACGCACTCGCGCACCGCAGGAAGGATCGCGAACGACCTTCCCAGCGTCGCCAGAGACCACGCCGTCCACAGAACGCCAATGATAAAGGGAATGGTGGCAAACAGCGGCCAGTCCGCCGGGGGAGGGGAGAGCTTGAAGGCGAACCCTCCGAGAATAAGCGAGGGCATCGCCATCATGAACTCACGTGGCTTGCCCTGATCGATAAGCTCGCCGCGAAGCAAGAACAGGAGCGCGACCTCGAGGTGCAACGCCATCAGCGCGATCCTCACAGGCACTGCCCACGCCTCCTCGCCGATCAACGCGGGCGCGAGCGCCCACCACGCCGAGCTCGCCGCGAAGGCAAAATCGAGCCACCGAGGTTGAGGACTACTCACACCAGGTCCGCGCTCAGTAAATGATAAAGCCCCAATCGAACGCGCAGCTCAGGCCATTGAACAGCAACAGCGCGCCAACCCAGAAGACCCACCCAGGGATGCCGCTGCCTCCCTCGTTGTATTCTTCGTAATACTCGGGTTGTTGCTGTTGCTGCTGCCATTGCTGCGGAGGTTGTTGGGGTCCGCCAGGTGGTGGTTCCTGGTTGTGAGGGTGGTTCGAATCTTTCGGTGTGTTCCAATCGTCAGCCACGGAGTCCTCCTCTTTCGTATGAGATGCGTATGGTTCGAGCTTATCAGATAGAGCAGGTTTTGGCGCTTGTTTTCAGCTCGTTACCTGCGCTTTCGGTCACGTCACTTCATTAAGGATCTCATATCCGCTCTCTCGCAGGTTCTCTCGAATCAGTGGGATCTTGCGCGAAATGCCAGCGCCATGGTGGCGCGCTGGAAACCTGCTCGGCATCTCGCGAACCATGTAAACTCGGCGCGTGTCCATCACCCGACAAAACCCATGTAGACCATCAGGCTCGAGCTCCCAGCTCGTGGTCAGATCGACCAGCACGTCGCGCGTGATCAGCATATGCGCGATATGCTCGCGGCCATCCCAGAACGTCAGCGATTCGATCTCGCTGTTGGCGCGCTCTCGAAAGAACGCCTCCAGCCCGCCAGGATCACTCCTGACATAGCCGTGGAAATCGCGGCCCATCTGGACCGTCGGCGAGAACATCATCCTTCCTCCGTGACGCGCCCATAACACGAGGTCTCTCGGATCTTGTTCCCCCAGGTAGACGATTTGGTCTTCGCGTCGCCAGTACACGCGCAGGGCGGTGTAGTGGCCGCTGGCGATGTGCACACGCCGAACAGCCAGCGCCGCATCCTCGTTCGCGATCACGAGGAAGTCGGCCCTGGCTGCCAGGATCGTCGCCGGGGTTTGTTCGATTGCCTCCTTCAGCGAGGCGATCTCGGGAGCGATCAGAGCCACTCGGTCTGCACCGTCAGCGTCGTGTCATCGAGCTTCTCGAGGAGCTCCGCGCGCCAGGTGGTCTTGGGGAGCTCGTAGCGCATGAAGAAGCGACACGCGTGGACCTTTCCTTCGAGGAAGGCCACCTCAGCGTCGCCCAGATCACTCTGGCTGACGAGCTTGGCGCGGGCCGTGGCGGCTTGCTTGAGCCAGAGCCAGCCGATCACGATATGCCCCAGCATCTCGAGATAGATCGACGCGTTCGCCAGATAGCGAGGCAACTCACCCTCCATCGCCGCGCCGCCGAGCGTCATCGTCGTGCTCGCCGCGCGCGCTATCGACGCTTCGAGCGCCGTGGCGCTGTCCTCAAGGCTCTCGAATGCCTTTGCCTTGGTGATCGTGCGCTGGATCTCGGCCATCAGGAGCTGAAACGCCTTGCCGCGCTTCATCGGGACCTTGCGACCGAGCAAATCGAGCGCCTGGATTCCATTGGTGCCTTCGTGGATGGCGTTGAGGCGGTTGTCGCGATAGAGCCGCTCGACAGGATACTCTCGTGAGTATCCATAACCACCGAGCACCTGGATCGCGAGCTTGTTGGCCTCGAGGCAATACTCCGAAGGCCACGCCTTGGCGATCGGCGTCAGCAGCTCGAGCAACAGGTTCGCGCGCTCTGCGGCCTCTTCGTCACCGACCTCGTTGGCGACCAGCTCTTCGTCCACCAGCCGCGCGCAGTAGAGTCCCAGTGATAATCCACCTTCGACGTAACACTTCTGCATCAGCAACATGCGCTTGACGTCCGCGTGCTCGATGATCGCCACGGGCGGTGAGCTCGGGTCCTTGTTCCAGGGGAGCCTTCCCTGCGTGCGCTCCTGCGCGTACTCGAGCGAGAAGCGATACCCCGCGTAGCCGAGCATCGATGCTCCGAGCCCCACGCCGATCCTCGCCTCGTTCATCATATGGAACATGTACTTCAAGCCATGGTGCTCCTCGCCGACGAGGTAACCCACGCAGTCATCCGAGTCGCCCAGCGTGAGCACGCAATTGACCGTGCCACGATACCCCATCTTGTGGTTGAGGCCCGTCACATACACATCGTTTCGCTCGCCAGGGTTGCCATCCTCGTCCAGCTTGAACTTGGGCACGATAAACAGCGAGATCCCCTTCACGCCGTCTGGCGCGCCGGGCAACTTGGCCAGCACGAGGTGGACGATGTTATCACTCAGCTCGTGATCGGCCGCCGAGATCCACATCTTGTTCCCCTTGAGGCGGTAAGAGCCGTCCTCGGCAGGGGTTGCTGTGGTCAAGATGTCCGAGAGCGAAGATCCTGCCCCTGGCTCGGACAGACACATCGTGCCGAAGAAGCGACCTTCGATCATCGGTTCGAGGTAGCGCTTTTGCTGCTCCTCGTTGGCGTGCGCGGCGAGCAGGTTGGCTGCTGCCATGGTGAGCAGGGGATATGCGGCGCTCGCGGTGTTTGCCGCGTAGAATGTGGCCATCACCGCCTGCGCGATCGTGTAGGGGAGCTGCAACCCGCCCACTTCCTCATCGAAGGACATCGCCACGAAGCCCGCTTGCACGAACGCGTCCACGGCCTCCTTGACTTCCGGGATCAGCTCGATCTTGCCATCCACGAGCTCGGGGTCCTCCTGATCGAGCTTTGCCGCGTGAGGTTCGAACTTCTCGGCCGCGATCCTGTGCGCGGTGGACAACATCGTGTCGAAGGTGTCCTTATCGTGAGCGCCAAAGCGTTCGGACTTGCAGAGGCTCTCGGCGTCGAAGAGTTCGTAGAGCATGAAGTCGAGATCTCGTCGGTTGATAAAATCAGCCATATCGGGTGCAGCCTCGCAAAGTCTGGATAAAAAAGAGGTCCGGGTTCGGTTTCGTGCGAGGTAGTATCTTGAATCTTACCCCCAACGTCCAAACCAAATATTTTGATCCCATAGCAGAGAGCATTCGATGCCTATTCTGAAGCAAAGCCGCCTGGAGACAGACACCTTCTTGCTGCGTCCCTGGACGCTCGAAGATGCCGCCATGCTCAACGCCACGCTGCTCGAATCGCGCGATTTCCTGCTGCCCTGGATGTCCTGGATCAAGGACGTGCCTTCTTTGCAGGACACCCGAGCGAGCATCGAGAAAAACATCAAGGGTTGGGAAGACGAGACCGACTTTACCATCGAGGTCTTCGACGCCAGGGATGGCACCACCGCGCTCGGGAGCACTGGCTTTCACAGGTTGAGCGAGCGCATCGCGCCAGATGATGCGCAGGTCGGCATGTGGATCGCTGGCGAGCGCGCTCATAAGGGGCTTGGCACAGAGGTCTTAAAAGCGATGCTCGCCTGGGGCTTTCGGGGTTGGGGCTTCGAGAAGTTGCAGTGGCGCTGTGATCCAGACAACCTCGCCAGCATTCGCTGCGCGCTCAAAGGGGGGATGGAGGATCAAGGTGTGTGGGAGCAGCAAACCCTGCCAAACGGAGATACCCGTGACTCGCGGGTGTTCTGGCTCACCCGCGAGTCGTTCCTCGCTCGTGCAGCCCCTCTCCCACACTTGCACTGCAAGCTTACCTGAAATCGACGGACTTCAGGTGCGGCAAGGCGCTCGAGAACGAGAGCGCGGATAACATATTGGCTTGCAGCCACACCCGAGCTTCATCGCGTCGCAATGTCCCTGTGATGGCGAGCGCGCCGTGGGTTTTGATCAGGAAACGATGCGCCTCGTAGACCTCTGGCGAGACGACGATATCGAGCAACCCTGCTTCATCCTCCAACGTGATAAACAACACTCCCTTCGCGGTCTGCGGTCGCTGGCGACGGATCACGAGCCCCGCCACCGTGAGCGTCGCGCCCTTTGCGCCATGACTCTGTTCGCGCTTCACGTCAGCCGTGGACAGGATTCCCTCCTTTCTCAATCGCGCCCTCCATGGCGCCAGCGGGTGCCCACGCAGAGACGCCGAGGTCGACTCGATGTCGCGCTCGATCTGCTCGAAGAGCTCGAGCTGGGCTGGCTGCGGGGAGGTCTGGCGCGGCGAGTCGAGGAGACGAAGTCGATCGTCTCGCCGCGCCAGACCTCCCCGCGCCGCCCAGCTCGCCGCGCGACGCTCCATCCCCAAACCTGCAAAAGCATCCGCTCTGGCGAGCGCGAGCGCGCTTCGTTGACCCAGACGCGCGCGGCGAATCACACCCTCGATGGTTTTAAAAGGTGCCCTGGAGCGCTCGGCGACCAGCCGGAGCATCTCTTCTTCGAGCGCCCCTTTGACCAAACGCAAACCTAGCCTGATGCCCTCTCCATGCGGATGATCGCGGCTCGAGAGGATCTTGTGGTCCCAATCACTCGAGGTCACATCAGGCGGTAAGAACCGCACCCCACGCCGTTTGCCATCCTCGATGATCGTGTTGGCGTTATAAAACCCCATCGGTTGGGCTCTGAGCAGTGCACAGGCAAAGATCGCGGGGTGATGGCGACGCAAATAGGCAGTGGCATAGGCGATGAGCGCGAAGCTCGCGGCGTGGCTCTCGGGGAACCCATAGCTCGCGAAGCCTTCGAGTTGTTGGCAGATGCGTTCTGCGAAGTCTCTCCCGATCCCGCGCTCGGCCATCCCCGAGAGCAACCTCATGCGATGCGAGCGCAAGGTCTCGCTCACCCTCCAGGAGCCAAGATCCCTGCGTAGTTGATCGGCCTCGGCGGCGCTGTAACCCGCCGCGACCATCGCCACACGCATCACCTGCTCCTGAAAAATGGGGACCCCGAGCGTCTTCCCCAACACCTCTTCGAGCGAGGGATGTGCGTGCACCACAGGCTCCAGACCTCGCCGACGCTCGAGGTAAGGCTTGACCATCTGCCCTTGAATCGGTCCTGGTCTCACGAGGCTGACCTCGATCACGAGGTCGTAAAAACAACGCGGCTTTAACCTCGGGAGCATCGCCACCTGCGCGCGGCTCTCGAGCTGAAATACACCGAGCGAATCGCCCTTCGAGAGCATCTCGTAGGTCGCCTCATCCTCGGCAGGCAGATCGGCGAGGCCGACTTCTTCGCCGCGCTGCTCGCCGAGCAATTTCAACGCATGATCGAGCATCGAGAGGGCGCCAAGGCCAAGGATATCGACCTTGAATAACCCGAGCTCCTCTACATCGTATTTATCCCATTGGATGATCGTGCGCCCCTCCATGGCCGCATCCTGTACGGGTACAAATCCTCGGATCGGCTCGCGGCTAATGAGAAACCCGCCAGGATGTATCGAGAGGTGCCTTGGCGTCCCTTCGAGCTGTGAGGCGAGGGCGAGCCACAGCTTGACCCTCCTCGCCTCGGGGTCGAGCTGGACTCTGGCGAGCAGGTCGGCGTTCACGGGCGCGCCACGCCCGATCATTTTGCCGACCTTGCCGAGCAGGTCCGCTGGAAACCCGAGCACCTTGCCGACCTCTCGCAGCGCGAGCTTTTGGCGAAAGCGCACGATATTGCAGAGCATCGCCGCGTGCTCGCCGCCATGGCGTCTGTAGATAAACTGGATCACCTCTTCACGACGTTGATGCATAACGTCGAGGTCGATGTCTGGAGGATCGGTCCTGGCGCCAGAGAGGAACCTCTCGAACAGCAGCCCGAGCTCGAGCGGATCGATGGCCGTGACGCCGAGGCAAAAGCAAACAACCGAGTTCGCCGCCGAACCTCGACCCTGGCACAGGATGCCCTCTCGCTCGCAGAACTCGACGATCTCGGCCATCGCCAGGAAGTAACCTTCGTAATCGAGCGATGAGATCAGCGCGAGCTCGTGCTCGACCTGTTGTTTCACGCGCTCGCTCGGAGCATCGCCATACCTCTTTGAAACCCCGAGGGAGACCTTGCGTCGCAAGGTCTCCCTCGGGGTTTCTCCACTCTCGAGCGCCACATCAGGCATCGGCAGCGACAACGCCAGAGGATCGAACTGGCAACGCATGGCCACCTCGCGCGTTCGACGAACAGAGTCGATATCATCGCACCACAGCTCGCGCATTTGTGCCCGTGATGGCAGCGCGAATGTATCGTTTGGCAAGAGCTCGTCGCGCGCGTTCTCGAGGCGCACGCCTCGATCGATGCAACGCAAGACATCATGCAACATGCGCCTTCGCGGCGAATGATAGTAAACGCGGGGCGCTGCCAATGTCGGAGAGGAGAACTTCCTCGCCAGAGAACGCGATAGCGCCTCGTGAACACGTTGATCAGGCAGCGCGTGTCGGCCGATGGCGCAGTAATGGCGGCCTGGAAAATAAGCGAGCAGTCGCGCCAGCTCCTCTGGCAAGCTCCTGCGCGGCGTGCGCGATGGCTCCCACAGCAGGAGCAAGCCGTCGTTGTGCGCGATGATCAGCTCCAACAACGCATCATCCTGGTTCTTGCCTTCGATGATCACAGGTCGCTTCGAGAGCAACCTGCACAGGTTCTTCCAACCTGCAATATTCTGGGCAAGAAGCGTCAATGAGAGCGATGAGAGGTCATCGAGGTGAGCGCCCGCGATGAGATGCATACGGCGGCGGCGCGCTTCGAGCGCGGCCTTGATGATGCCATGCACACCCCGACGATCGGTCAGCGCCATCGCCCTGAGTTCGTGTTGCTGGCACGCCGCGAGGAGCTCTTCGGGGTGGCTCGCGCCGTCGAGGAAGGAGAAGTTCGAGTGAACGCGCAAGGGAACGTACATCGTGCTCGGGTGATTCTCTCAGGCAAAGCCGAGGTGCCAGAACACCCCGCGCTTTCGATCCTCCACGACCCAACGCGGCGCAGCACCTGCCACAGCGCGCTCCTTATAGTAGCGGCGCCAGATGCCCCTCCACGGATCGCTGACATCATGTATGTCCGAGCTTCGGTGAGGCGCCTGGCGCGTGAGCGTAGGTCGCGTCGAGACCACGCGAACCCAGGGTTGCCAGCGAGGATCTCTACGACGTCTGGGTGAAGGCTCTCGAAGTTTGCCCGGCCTGCGCAGCGATGTTTGCTCTTCGGGGAACGGCGAAGCGTCGATGCTGGCAACACAGACAGAACGTTCTCCAAAGGTCGCGCGAAGTTGCGTCAGGACATCCTCGCCAGCGTTCAGATCTCGCGCGGTCGCGGCGAGGAGCCTGGCGGTCGCTGCTCTCCTCGCCGTCACGGCGTGGGCTTCGAGCACCTCGATCGCGTGTTCGAATCGCGCGCTTCGGAGCTTCTGCATCAAGACACGCTCCCAGTATGCCAGGCTATTGGTCGCTCTCGACGCGCGAGCCTCCAGCGTGATTCCGACACCATCCCGGTTCTCCAGGCGTATCGATACCTCCAAGAGCTCCTCTCGCCGCGCACGCGCCTCCTGTTCGAGCGTCTTCAACACTCGCGCGATGGCGCGTTTGCAGTTCTCGGCGCGCCCGATTTGCCACTCGAGCTCATCCCGCGTCGAAATGGGGCCGAGCTCGCGATGAGGTTGCAGCGGTGATTGACCTGCCCCTGTCCTCGACAACGCGCGATGAAGCGCAGCAGCCTCTTGTCCGAGGCGCTCCCGAACGCTCGCTTCATCGAGGCGCAAGAGATCGGCGACCGTCTCCAGGCCGACATCACGGAACCCCTGACGCGTGCTCGTCGAGAGCCACTTCGCGCGAATCAATGGCACCCTCGCGAGCAACGCTCGCTCCTCTTCCTTGCTCGAGAACTCGAGGTCTTCTCGATGCAACCTCACCAGGACGCTGACGCTCTCTCTGCTCCAGCCGATGACGCCTCGCGAGCCACGCAGCCCGAGCGCGTACTTTAGACCCATGCGAATGTGCTCCAGCCAGGCGTGATGGCTCCCCCAGAAGTCATCCATGCCGCGAGGATCGATCAAGAAGACACCGGGATATGCCGTGCTGATTTCAACCCAGGGCGTCCACATCTCGAGCGTCTTGGCGATCTGTTTACCGGCTTCACGGCGCTTGTTTTTGTCGCAATGGTGAACCTCGAGTTCGGCGCAACCAGCGCTCGAGCGCGCCAACGCGAGGCTCATCCCCTTGCGCAAGCCAGCGTCGAAAGCCGCTCTGTTCAGGTTTACAATCCCGGCATCACTGTCTCTCTCGAACACGACCACGACAGGATGATTCGATGTGGTCGATGATGTCGCGGAGTGTTGCACACACCACTGCAACCACAGCTCCGGGATAAACAACGCACACCATCGCTTCATCGCATCCTCCAGGTTGGGCAAAGGGGCCTTCCTTATCCGAGAGGTCGCAACACGAGCGAATTGGCGCTAAAGCGAGGATGATTTTCGTTGTGAGGCGGTGTCACGAGGCGTGCCACGCGCGCAAAAGCGAGCCGGCGCGACATTTGCCACGGTCGTGCAAGTACGCGTAAACCTGTGGCAAATGTCGCGTCGGCTCGCTTTTGCTCAGCCACCGACCGTCGGCGTGGGGGCATCCTCGAAGAGACGCAGGTAAACCTCCCTCGATGCCTCTTCGCAGGGTTGACCGAGCTGGCGATGCTCGTGAAAGCGATGGCGCCTGTTCGAAATAAGCTCGAGGTCGATTTGCTCGAGCGCCCCGGTAGATGACGCGCTCTTTCGCCTCGTGATCTGCACCGCCCAGTCCACATCCAGCGAAGGCATCTTCTTTCCATGGCAAAGCAAGACGATCGCCACGTGATGACGCCGCGCGAGCATCCCCAACGCGGTGAGCATCCCCCGAGTGAGCTGTTCTGGAGCGTCGAGGTCCCAGATAAGACCACCGAATGCACCTGAAGCGACCGCCATCATCGCCGCGTGCGCAGCATCCTTCGCGTCTGCCAAACGCAGGATCGGCATCGCCTCGAGGTCGATCCCCACGTCCAACAAATCGGGCGCATGCGGCAACCTCGTGCTGTCTGTGAGCCAGACAGAAGGTTCTCTTTCACGCTGGATTTCGTGCACGAGGTATGCGGCGAGCGTGGTCGATGAGCTCGGTGACTCGCCGCAAAATAACCCGACGCGCCCCCGCATAAAATCGAGGTCCAACTGGCCAGCGTCTTCAAACAGCGAGGTCGCGCGCGTGACCACGCCAGCGTCGAGGAGCTCCTCCAGCGTCTGCGCGTTCTTCTTCATGACGAGTGGTTCATCTGGGAAATCATTCACACTGATTTCCCAGAGGTCACGATCGCGCAGGATTCACGACGCCGAGGTCTTGTTCGCCTGAAACTCGGCGACAAAGTCTTGCTGAAGCACGGTCTCCACTGCCCTGGGACTTCGCGCATCTCGCACCGCCTGGATCGCCGCTGGCGCGCTCTCTTTGTAATCGGGATACGCCACCAACGCACAGGCAGCAACCGTGCCCGAGCGGCCCAGACCGCCCATACAATGAACCACGACCTTTCCATCCTCGCAGGACAATCGATCCTGGATCTTATCGACGAGCGCCTCCATGACTTCGAGCGTTGGAACGCGCTGATCGAGGATCGGCTCGTGGATGTATTCGATCCCACGCGCACGCGCCTCGGTCGGGAGCGAAGTGACACCTGCCCACTCCATTTCGGCCTCGGGCAACAACCCCACGATGCAGGTCACACCCATCGCCTCCAGGGCATCGAGATCTGACTCGACCGTGCGGCCTCGATCATTGCGGCCAGGGCAAATAGTGAGCCCCAGCTCCCCCTTGTATAGCGGCGCTTCGGGTGATTTTGCCAACCAGTCGACGTAGAGCGAGCCGTTTTTGGCGTTGCGATCGAGTAACGCCTCGACATGCATCCCCGCTGCGGCGAGAGCCCACTCACGTTGCAGCGCGCTCGCCTCATCGAACCATTGCGTGTGGACCGCATATCGCAGCAACGCGGTGTGCAAGTGACCAGGATCGCGGTCCTCGCGCACGAGCTTGGCGCCCATGCGACGCAAGATCTTTAACACGCCCCAGGCGCGCCGGAGCTGAGGCAGCGTGATATCCTCGGGGAGTTCGGGGAGCGGCGCGCGGAGATCCTGCACGCCATTGAGGACGCGTGACATGTGCAACGCCTGAGCGAGCTGATCGCGATCCTCCACCGGCGTGAAGATGTAGAGCAGGTCATTCTCGAACTTCGCCAGATCGCGCAAGACATGCCCGCGATGCGCGTGGAAGAAGTCGATCAACCACACGTTATCGCGGCCATCGAGCAAGATATTGGCGCCATTGAGATCGCCGTGAACATAAGCCACGTAGTGATACTCACCGATGGCGGCGCGCTCCTGGAGGTTGTCCAGGTGGTGCTCGTAGAAGTCCGCGACGTTTGGAACCTTGCTCCCATCAGGGCAGGGGAGGAGGTCTTGTTTCGCGACCTCATCGCCATAGATCGCCGCGACCTTGGCGCGCACGCCATCCGCATATTTGCTGTCGAAGGTGTAGTATTCGAGCAACGGAAGGCGCTCGTATTGAGACGCCGCGTAGAACCTCCCGAGGATCTCCTCGAAGACTTCCTCCAGGATCGCCTCGACGCGCTCGAGCGAAATACCGCTCTCGTAGAGCTTCTTGAAGGTTCGGACATTGCCCTGACCCATGGCCGCGTAGGCATATTTGATCCCTGCGCGCTCGGCAAAGTCAGCGAACCCGAGCACTCTCGGAGCGTCATTGCCGAGCACCGGCTCGACCTGCTCGAAGGCGACGCGCTCTTTTCCGATAAGAGAGCGTTCGCCAAGCTTGAGCACCGTCGAGGATTGCTCGTGCCCGAACGCATCCCAGCTCCTCACCTGAAAAACACTCGCGCCCGAGAAGCCACCCGATAAACCCTCGAGCGCGAGACGCGCGCTGTCTCTGTAGAGGTAGCTGACCACAGAGGCGTCCTCGTCCGAAAGATCCGTCCCCTTCATCTCGGGTCGCATCCCCGCAGGAGGCGCAGGGACCTGGAGGAAGTGACCATCTGGGACCAGCCAAGATGCGAACTCACCCACCGAATCGAAGACTTGAACGCCGAGGATCTTTCGGAGCTGCGTGAGCGCGTTAAAGTGCTGCGTGCGGGAAGCGCTCGCTGTGAGAGCGCTGCATGTGGCGAGCTGTGTGATGTGACATCGCGTCAGCAGCTCGTAGAGCAAGAAGCTCACCTTGGCCTCGGTCCAGACGCCGATCACGCCGACGCGGACATCATCCAGGTCATGCTCGCTACAGATCGAATCGAGCACATCCGCGAGCTCGGTGTCCACGAAGTCGTTGAGCGTGGTGGCGTTGATAAACAACTCGCTCGAGCGCTCGTCGACGTGCTCGTCGAGCCCCAACACGAGCTCGGCGCCCGGCGTATTCTCGATGCAATGCTCGCCGAACTGATCGAGGTGATGGCGTTGTTTGGGATCGTCTCGATCATGCCAGTCTCGGATATGAATCACGCAAAGGTCATCGTCTGGTTGCTCTCTGGCCCAGTGCATCAGCTGCGCCATGGGACCTCGCGACGGATCAGCGCCGAGTAATCGCTGCGCCTCTTCGCGCCCCACGTGGAGCGCGTTCGGGAGAGGTTGATGTGGAGGCAGAGGATCGATGAAGTCGCGCTGCATGCATTGCGTGATGAGGATCGAGAGGCCCACAGAAACCACCTCCTTATGTGGCTTGAAATTCGCGGCGAGTGAGTGTGGCAGAGTCTATCCTCTCGCCGCAGACCTCACAACGCGCGTCGTGATCTTCACCACCGTCAAGCAAGCGTGACGAGCGTCAGGTTACGCTCCAAGCGCCGCGCGCTATCCCGAACATTGCTGTAGTACGTCCCGAAACCGGATGCGTTCGGGTCAGACATCCCGGAGCACGAGGTGCAATGCGCTTGATACGAGATCTCCTCGACGCCGAATGATTCGAGCTGGGCGCGTATCACTTGCTCGAGATCGATGCTCGGCTGGTTCGCGCGTGGTCCATGGATAGAACTCCAGATATCGCGATCAGGGAGCAACGCGTCGAGGTAGGATTCTCGGGCGAGGTCTGCCTCGGTTTGTTTTTGTACGCCGTAGCAACAGGGGCCGATTCCACCGCCGCCAAAGAACGAGAGCTGTTCGGTATGTCCTTCGGGAGCGAGCGCGTGGACAGCCCGCTCGAGCAAGTAGGGAGGCTGTTGGGACAGCTTCCACAATGAACCGAAGCCGAGGTGCATGACGATGGCGCGATGACTGGCGCGATCGTACAGCACGCCCATGGGGCAATCGGCGTTGGCAAAGAAGACCGCGTCGCCTGGATGCTCGAGCAGGACACCATCGGCAGGGGTGCGCGCTGCCTGGATGTCGAGCGTGTCTGTTCTGGCGAGTGATTCGAAGTCTGCGACGTCGACAACGCGGTGCGCGAAGGCGACGTTCATGCATAAAACGCGCGAGGCGCCCGATCGCTCGGCCGCCTCGCGGAGTTTCTCGCGCGCATCCGGGGCTCTCGAGGAGGAGTCGCCATACGCGACCCCTCGCATCATCCACCGAAGGCGTCCTTCAAAGAGCTGTTCGAAGATCAATTGCGGCGTCCCACGAGCGCAAACTCGGAGCTACGCGCCCAACCGTTGACCATCACGTGGATGGGCGCTGGCGAGTTAAGCTCGATGACACAGGTCTCGTTCGAGCCAGCGCGGTAGGGACGGCAATCGTAGACATTCGCGTCAGGAGCAGCGCCGACGCGAACGTAGAGGTCTGCGTCATTGGTGCCGCTCATCTCGAAGACGTAGGTGCCAGCTTCGAGGGTCGGCGTCTCGAAGTAAACGTTCTCGCCGCGC
>Ga0208061_100008_pt1 | contig 64577 bp, 44 predicted proteins | sample DeeseametaMP0555_FD_184209 | JGI IMG/M metagenome (GOLD analysis project Ga0208061, IMG submission 184209) | Marine microbial communities from the Deep Atlantic Ocean - MP0555 (SPAdes) | ecosystem: Environmental > Aquatic > Marine > Oceanic | place: South Atlantic Ocean | collected 2011-01-23 | reverse complement strand
CCGCACTCTGCAAAACCGACACAAAGAGCAAAACACCAACCGCGCACCCAACGCCAAGTCTGCCCCCCTCCCGAGACCGCAGGTCGAGATACAGGGGGGCCGCGGACGAACGAGAGTGAGGGCCGCGGGGGGTGCGGGGGGCGCGTCATACCTTCTGCAAAACCGCCGCTACACGCAAAACGCCAACCTCTCGACACAGCGTGCTGGCGTCCAGAGGGTGAAGCTGGTATAGGAGCATCGATTTCGACGCGCGATTGAAATGTCGAAAAAGTACAATAGAACCAAAGGGTTTTGATGACCACGCACTTCGAGCTTCGGCGCCAAATCGAGGATCGCCTCGATAAGGAAGTCGGCACTATTTATAAAGAGGCCGCCTGTAGGGTCTCGCTTGTCTATCCCTCTCCCTATCGGATCGGGATGTCCTCGCTCGGGTTCCAGGCGATTTACAGGCTGTTGAACGAGCGCGATGGTGTGGTGTGTGAGCGAAGTTTCCTTCCTGATGACCTGGACGCCTACCGCAACAACCGCACGCCATTGCTGACCTATGAGAGCCAGGTGCCTGCTGCTGACGCGGATATCATCGCGCTCTCGATCGCCTATGAGACCGAGGTCATCGGACTCATCGACTGCCTCGATTTGATGGGGTTGCCACTTAAAGCCGAGGAGCGCGACGCGCGTTATCCGTTGGTGATTCTTGGCGGCCCGTTGACCTTCTCCAATCCTTTGCCCGTGGCGCCCTTCGCCGATTTGATCGTGATGGGAGAAGGGGACGAGCTCATTGGCGTGTTGCTCGACTGGTACAGGGACGCGACCTCGAGGGAGCAGTTTTTGGAGGATGTGGCGCTGTTACCTGGGGTGTATGTGCCGAGCATCCACGGCGAGCAGCTGCGACCTGTGGCGCAAGCCAACGACATCTTCTTGCCGGCGTACAGCCCGATCATCACGCCCGACACCGAACTGAGCAACATGCACCTCGTGGAGAACGCGCGCGGTTGCCACCGCGGCTGCACCTTCTGCGTGATGCGTCGCACGACCAACATGGGGATGCGCACCGTCGCGCCCGAGGTCGTGCTCGGCACGATCCCTGACCACGCCAGGCGCGTCGGGCTGGTGGGCGCGGCGACCACTGACCACCCCAAGATCAAGGAGATCATGGAGGGTGTGGTGCGCGAGGGGCGAGAGCTCGGGTTGTCGAGCTTGAGGGCGGACAGGTTGGATGATGACTTCGTGGCCTTGCTCGCCAGAGGTGGCGCGCGCACGCTGACGGTCGCCTCCGATGGTTCGAGCCAGCGGATGCGCGATGTGGCCAGGAAGAACATCAAGGAAAAGCACCTGATCCGCGCCGCCGAGCTGGTGCGCGATCACGACCTCAAGCTGCTCAAGCTCTACATGGTGATCGCCTACCCCGAAGAGGAGATGTCCGACATCGAGGAGATGTGTGACTTTGTCCTCGAGCTCTCCAAGATCTGCAACGTCGCGCTGGGGATGAGCCCGCTGGTGGCCAAGAAGAACACCCCGCTCGATGGCGTCCCCTTCGAGGATCAGAAATCACTCGAGGCAAAGATCAAGCGCGTGCACAAACTCCTCGGACGTCGCGTCGACATCCGCGCCACGAGCGTGCGTTGGGCATGGATCGAGTATCAGCTGGCGCAGGGCGGTTGGGGGATGGCCGATGTCGCCATCGAGGTGTGGAAGAACGGCGCGAGCTTTGGCGCGTGGAAGCGCGCGATCAAGCGCGCGGACCTCGAGTACGCGCCGCTCAGGCGACCGGAGAACGATCGCCTGACGCCAGGCGCCCTGCTCGATATGCCCGCGCAGCGCTGAGGCGCATCACTTGTTGTGTCCCTTGCGCGAGACCCAACCTTCGATGTTCTTCTGGCGACCGCGCGCCACACCGAGCGCTCCTGATGGGATCGTGTTGGTGATGGTCGAGCCTGCCGCCACGTAAGCCTCATCCTCGATCTTCACCGGCGCCACGAGCGCCGAGTTGCTCCCGATGAATACATCCTCGCCGATGTCGGTGTGGTGCTTGTTCTTCCCATCGTAGTTACACGTGATGGTGCCCGCGCCGATGTTGGCGCGAGCGCCGACGCGCGCGTCCCCGATGTAGCTCAGGTGTCCTGCCTTGGCGCCATCTTCGAGCGTCGACTTCTTGAGCTCGACGAAGTTACCGACCTTGCAGTTGTTGCCAACCTTCGAGCCTGGGCGAAGATGCGCGAAGGGTCCGATCGCGGAGTTCGAGGCGATCGCCGAATCGGTCACCACTGAGTGGGGCAGCAGGTGGCTCCCCTGTCCCACAGAGCTGTTGGTGAGCACGCACCCGGTGTCGATGTGTGCATCGCGCGCGACGCGCGTCTCGCCACGCAGGTGCACATTCGGCCCGAGGATCACGTCAGGCTCGAGGATCACCGTGGACTCGATGTAGGTCGTCTCGGGGTCGATCATCGTGACCCCTTCCTGCATCCAGCGCGCGTTGATACGTCGGCGCAAGAAGGTGCTCGCGGCCGCCAGATCCTGGCGATTGTTCACGCCCTGCATCTCGCCAGCGTCCGGCAGAATCCAGCCGTGTGCCCCGCCTCCATTCGCCGCCACCTCGACGAGATCCGTCAGATAGAACTCGCCCTGTGCGTTGGTCGAAGGGGTCGAGCAGAGCTTCTCCAACTCAGCCAGCAGGAAGTCCGTGTCCACGAGCATGATGCCGGTGTTGATCTCGCGGATGGCGCGCTGCGCCTCGTCCGCGTCCTTGTACTCGACGATCCCCGTGAGGTTCCCCTCATCATCGCGCAACATGCGGCCATAGCGCGCAGGATCCGAGAGCACGGAGGTCATCACCGAGAGCTTGCCCGGGTGATTGTCCGCCTCTGCGATGAAGGCCTGGATGCTTTCGACGGAGAGGTTTGGCACGTCGCCATAGAGGACGAGCGTGCTGGTGCCTTGGTCGCGAAGTTGCTCTCTCGCTTCCCAGACAGCGTGCCCCGTGCCGAGCTGCTCGGCTTGCACAGCGGTCGCCAGGCGGTCCGCGTCTTCTCTGGCGGAGAGGTGCGCCTCGACCTTCTCGCGATCATGACCCAGGACCACCGTGACGCGCTCCGCGCCAGCTTCGATCGCCGTGTCGACGACGCGGTCAATAAGCGTGCGTCCGAGGACCTCGTGGAGGACCTTGATCGTCTCCGAGCGCATGCGCGTGCCTTTGCCTGCTGCGAGTACGACTGCCTGGAAGCTCATGGTGAATCTCCGTTGGTGTGCAAGGGGCCAGGGTAGTGGGTGAATGCCGCGGTGTGGCTCACTCTTCTTCGAGCAAGGTGTTCGCGGCGGTGTGCGCGACGCGTGAGTTCGCCGAGGAGAGCTGGATCGCGATCTCCTGCGCGACGCGAGGATCCGTGATGGCGCGCTGGCCTGACTTCTCCTCGAACTCGCGGACGAGCGCGTCGAACTCCATCCCCGCCTGCGCGGTGATGGTGGTCTTCTTGCGGTAAGGCATGAAGCTCGACTTGAAGCCGTTGACGACGAGCTTGCGAAGATCCCCGATGTTCAAGTCGTAGGAGTTCACCGCGCGCTCGAACTCATCGGTCATGGTCGTGTCGGTCACGAGCCTGTTGTCGGTGTTGATCGTGCAACGCAACCCATACGAGAGATAGAAGGGGAGCGGGTGCGAGGCGAAGCTCTCGGCGGCCTTTGTCTGGATATTACTCGTCAGACAGACCTCGAGCGGGATGCGGTGATCGTTGATGTAGTTGAGCAGATCACCGTCCTCGCGAAGCCTCGTGCCATGGCCGATGCGGTGCGCGCCGCAGATGTGGATCGCCTGGTGGATGCTCTCCGGGCCAAACGCCTCGCCAGCGTGAATCGTCAGGTTGACGTTGTTATTACGCACGAGGTTGAACGCCTCGAGGTAATCCTTGGGAGGGTTGCCAAACTCAGCCCCCGCCAGGTCAAAGCCCACGACGCCCTTGTGCTTGAACGCGACGCAAAGCTCCGCCAGGCGCACGCTCGCTTCAGGTTCGATGTGACGAATGCCGCAGATGATCTGACCGCTCATGATGCCATAGCGGCGCTTTGCTTCGCGCAAGCCTTCCGCCACAGCCTCGACGATCACAGGGAAGCTCAGGCCGCTTCGGGTGTGCAACACGGGCGCATAACGCACCTCGATGTAGCGCACGTTCTCACGCGCGGCGTCCTCGCCGAGCTCGAACGCGGCGCGGTAGAGCGCCTCTTCGGTCTGGAGCACCAGCAGCGTGATGTCGAACGCCTTGAGGTAATCGGCCAGGCTTTCGTGATTGGCGCCGATCTTGGCGACCTTGATAAACTCTTCTTCCGTCTGCGGGTTGCCTGGGAGCTCGATGCCCTGCTCGGCAGCGAGCTCGAGGATGGTCTTTGGACGAAGGCTCCCGTCAAGGTGGACGTGGAGGTCCGTTTTGGGCATGCGGTGCAGGAATTCTCGAGTAATCTCCATGGGATACAACCTCGCTTATGAGATAAATACAACAATCCCCGCGGCCGCGACGGCTCGTGTGGCTGGTTCGTACGCCTCCCGATTCGCGAGAGCGTCACTATGCCAGCGGTAGCGTCAACATGGACGGGGAGAGGCTCGAACACCGCCAACGAGCGTGGCGGCGAGGAGAATATTGGGCCCACCATAGCGACTCGGGGACAGGTCGACAACTCTCTCTTTTATCGCCTGTCGCAACACGCTGGATTGTTGCCTTCCACCCCTTGTCTGATTTCTATCGTCACGCTCGCGTGTTGCCCCGACCCGAACAGTTGATTTTCGGAGGTCGAGCGATCGCGACGTATGAGAGGGGGCGTGCTCAGTTGAGCCAGGTGCCGTCGTCGAGCTTTCGCTTGTCGCGTTTTTTGCTGTCGGACTCGGGGGACTTGACGACGCGCAGCTTGCGGCGGATGCGCCAGCGTTCAAAGCTCATGCGGAGGTTGGAGATCCCTTCTGCGGCGATGAGCCCGATGCCGGTCGCCACGAGGCGACCGACGAAGAGGGTGGGATCGAGCGTGAGGAGCCCGAGCAGCGCATCCAGCGCCACGAAGAAGATGAGCAGCGTGCGGCCAGTGAGTTCGATGGCAAAAAAGCGCATGCGTTGGTGCCAGATGCGCCAGCAATAACCCGCCACGAACGCGCTGATCGGGATGGAGAAGCCCGAGATAAGCTGGGTGCTCCCGAAGGCCCAGGCGACGAGCATCGAGGCCGCGCCGCCGATCGTGATCGTGGCGAGCAGCACCCCCCACCACTTCTTGAGGCCCCAGTCGCGCTCCATATCGACGCCGAACATGTAGAGCATCGCGACGTTGAAGACCAACATCATGAAGTCGCGCGGGAAGAACGCGTGCGTGAACGCCGCCCACAACTCGAGCTGTGGGATGGTCGATGAGGCGAGCAACAGGTGTGCTTCGACGAAGGTCCTCAGCGGCGCGACGAGCACCGTCGCCAGCCACGACCCGACGAGGATCGCGGCGACCGCGTAGAAGTTCTTTGTCGGTGATGACAAACCCAATGTGACGTTGCCTCTCATCTGTCTCCCTCGCTTGGCGTCCTCTTTGCCTCGAAGTGGTAACGGCGCAGTGGCTCGAGGACTTCCCACCAAAACAGTGTATCAGGACCGCTCGATGCGCGAGACGAGGAAATCGACCACGCGCTCGAAGGGGTCGAAGCCAAACGCCTCTCCGATGGGACGGCGCAGGTTGGAGTTGGCGTTGATGTCATAAAAGACGCGCCGACCATCGGGTGTCTCGAGGTATTCGATCCCCGCCACGTCCAATCCGCCGAGCTCGCAGATGCGCGCGCCGATCTCGACGGCTTCGGCGGGGACCTCGGGGAAGGGCTCGAAGGTTGGCGGCGCGGTCTCGGGGATGGCGCAGGCGCCAGGTTCTCCATCGACCGGGTTGCACACCTCCGAGGGGCACAGGTTGAACGTCGAGCCCGCCGACTTGACCTTCATCGCGTAGAGAAGCTCGCCGCCCAGAAACTCCATCCTCACGATCCCATCTTTCTCACTGTCGTGCTCGAGGTACTCCTGGAGCAACATCACATGATCGGGCTCCCAGAGCGAGTCATCCTGGCTGATGATCGTGGCGACCTCCTGGAAGGACTCGACCTTGAACATGCGCGCGCCGCTTCCGCCCTGATTTGGCTTGAGGATCGCGGGGAAGCCAAGCTCTCCTGCGCGTGATTCGAGCGCCGAGAGGTCATTGAACGCGAGCGTCCTGGGGTAGTCGATCCCCTGGAGCGCCATGACGCGCGCCTGGGTCGATTTGCTAAGCTCGAAGCGAAACGCGCGCGAGCCGTTGAGCACGGTCACACCGCTCGCCTCCAGCGCTTCGATATACGCGAGCCCCAGCGGAACCGCGCGCGTGTTGCCACGCAGGTATGCGCTCGGGCTCGCCTGGTTGAAGGCGAGCTTGGCGGGTGGCAGGTCTCGCTCGCCGAAGACCCCTTGCTTGAGATCGAAGGTCGTATAATTCACCCCGCGCTGCTCGAGCGCTTCGAACAATGGCTCTTGCCACGAGGGGTGTTCATAGATGACGAGGAGGTCTGCGAGGTTATCGGTCATGGCTTTGGCTTCTTCTTGAATGAGTGTCAGGCATCGCATCGCCTTCGATGTCGATGTTGGTGTGATAGCACTGATTTTGGGGGAGAATCGAGCCGAAACAAGAGAGGGGGGCGAGGCAACCTCGAGGTTGCCTCGCCCCCCTCTCTTGTTTCGGCTCTAGAAGAGCTTGTCTGCGACGGCGGGCCTCAGCCCTCTGGGGAGGCGCGGCGTGCGAAGGCCCGAGAACTCGAACAGCGGGATCATGCGTCGTAGGTCCATGATCGTGCCGAGCGTGAGCAAGTCCGTGGGCATGATCCACGAGGAATCGATGCACTCGCGCTCGCGTAAGTTCATCAGGTCTCTGGGGGAGTTCAGGCGACAGAGGAAGTAGTGCGCGTCGTGGAAGGTCGCGATCGGTCGCACGATCGTGACGCGAAGCCCTGTCTCTTCGAAGGCTTCGCGAACGCATGCAACCTCGGGGCGCTCGTTCTTCCACATCGTCCCGCCAGGCAAGCACCACTGCCCACCTCGCCCGCGGTCGAGCGCGCGCCTTACAAACAGGATCTCGCTGTCATTTTCGATCAATGCCCACGCAGAACTCATCGTCCTTATCCTGGTCCACCAAATTCTGACCGTTTCGCTCGTCGGCCGCGCAGGCGTAGCTCAGGTCGCGCTCTATCCTCATCGTGAACGAGGCCTGTGCGCCGGCGCATTGGAATCCATCATGGGGCTTTATCAGTCACCCCTTCGTCTCTTCTAACAGACTAGAACAATGGCGAGATTCCGCAAATTCTGAACGCGCTTCATCGCGATCCGGCCAACCTCGCATATTCTCTAAGGATCGCATCATTGCGAAAGCACATGTTTTTTGGCGCGTGACCCACGCTATTGATTTTGTTCACGCCACGCGCGGCAAAGGTCTCGCGCAGCGCCGTCCCACTCGGGCCAAGAGAACTCGAAGCCATCCTCCAGAAGCCTCCCCGGCACCACCCGGCGTGATTTGAGCAGCAGCTCGGTCTCTGTCTTCAGAAACACGGCGCCGATTTCCAGCATCCACGCGGTCGCTGGCAGTCCGAGTGAGACCCCCCACGCCTGACGAAAGATCCGCATGAACGCCTTGTTCGGGAGCGGGTTCGGAGAGGCGAGGTTGATCGCGCCGTCGAGGTGCTCGTTGGCGATGATCCAGTCGATGGCATCCAGGAAGTCCTCGTGGTGAATCCAGGAGATGTACTGGCGTCCATCTCCTGCGGTTCCCCCGAGCCCCATCCGCACGATCTCGAGCATCACATCGAAGATCCCATCCCTGTCAGGGCTCATCACCATCGCCGAGCGCATCGCGACCTTGCGCGTCTCGGGGGTATCGGCTGCGTCGAGCGTCTCCTCCCAGCGCTTGGCGACGTTGACGCTGTGCTTCCAGCCAGGGTCTGCGCCGGGTTCATCCTGATCGATGGCGCCAGTGTGCTCGTCGTTGGCGCGCTCGTAGCTGTGCGAATAAATGGTCGCGGTGCTCGATTGCAGCCACAGCGCGGGCGGCCTCGAGGCCGCCGCGATCGCCTCGCCGAGCGCTCGCGTCGAGTCCACGCGCGAGTCCATGATCGCGCGCCGGTTCTCGTCGGTGTAGCGGCAGTTGACGCTGCGCCCGGCGAGGTTGATCACGATATCACTGCCATCGACGTGCTCGGCCCAGTCGCCGAGTGTTTTGCCGTCCCACTGCGCGAAACCCCAGGGGAGCTCGCGAGGCGTGCGCCCGAGCACGATGACCTCGTCACCGTTTTCCTGATAGCGCCTGGCCATCATCGCGCCGATCTGTCCCGTACCTCCTGCAATAACGATCTTGCGGCTCATCTCGTGCTCCTGCTTCGAGGGTGAATTGCTCGCCAGAGTATTAGCACACGCTGTACCAGTCCGCGGATGTTGTTTGGAGGATGTCTCGATTTCATTGTTTTACAATGACTTGTCGTGCATTGGCGTCTTCATGGACGAGGGTTCGCAGCGACCGAGGTGTCCATGATGTGGACACCTCGGTCGCTGCGATGTGTACAGCGCTCCAACCTGTGCCTTCTTGCTGACGTGGTGATGGCCAGGCCCACGCTGCGTTGTCTGGAAGATGCAGGGATAAAGCGATTCGGGGCTTATCTCATGCCCCCCATTGCTCGGTCAGTGCAGCGTCTTAGCTTTATACTCGACAGAAAGTATCCCACTCGTGAGCGAACGCGAAGCCCCTGACTGTATGGATGTCCCTGATGGACAAGACGATCTTGCGCCACCCCAAACCGTTTACCGAGCGCACCGGAGCCGGTGCTTCGTTAAAGACCCTGCCTGCCACACCGGGAGCGCGCGAGGACGAAGGGACTGATGCACCTCGTCAAAAGTTGGTCCTCGATAACTTCTTGCTCTCCAGAGCGCTCGGGAGAGGGAGCTATGCGACCGCCTATCTGGCCAAACAAGTCGGCACGGATCGGGACGCGGTGGTCAAGATCGCTCATCCAAACCTCTTGCATGGCGAACAGGCCGAGATCATCCGCGAGCGCTTCGCGATCGAGGCGCGCGCATCGACGCGCGTCCAGCACCCAAACCTGATCACCGTTTATATGGCGGGGGAGGTCGATGGGATGCCCGCGATCGCGATGGAGTATGCACCAGGCGTCACGCTCGCAAGGCACCTGCACAGCTGTGGTCCATTGCCCGAGGAAGACATCCTCGAGATCTTTGCTCCGCTCGCTGACGCGCTCGCCGCGCTGCACGAGAACGGCATCATTCATCGGGATCTCTCGCCCAATAATATCGTCCTCAAGGAGTCCGGCGAGCAGGCGTTGCAGCCAAAGATACTGGACTTCGGGATTTCTCAACTCGATGGCGTCTCGAAACATACGACGGGGCCGATCGGCACGCCGCAGTTCATGGCGCCCGAGCTTTTGCGAGGTGACAGCGGCCCGGCCGTCGATCTGTTCTCGCTCGGGCAGCTGTGCTGGTGGGCGATGACCGGGGAGCCGATGATTCCCGGTGATATAAGCTCCCTCGAAGCGTTCAAGATGCTCCATGCGTTGGAGAAGTCGCCAGATTTCGAAGCGCACGCCATGGCGCGCTACTCTGGTGAGCTCTTGGCGGTGGTGCAAGGGCTCCTCGATCCCGAGCCTGGGGCGCGACCCTCCGCTCGAGAGGTCGAGGGGGTCTTGTCCTCACTCGTTGCCGGGACGAGCTCGCCATCGACGCTCGATCACGAAAACAGCGTCCCACAGGAGCTCATCGACGAGTTCCTCGAGCTGCTCCCCAGGTGGCTTTTCGATATCGAGACGGCGCTCCTCTCCAATGATCGCAGCGCGCTCTTCTCACTTTGCGGCGAGATCTCATCGAGGGCCCTGGTGCTGCGCGAGAATCACCTGACCGAGGTCACGCGCGCGCTGCTCGAGCTCGATCCGGAGAGCTATCAACAGCGCGGCCTCGCGCTTTGTCAGCAACTCGGAGAGGAGTGCAAGCAGGTCTTCGATCGCGCCTATGCGCCAGCGCCTGCCACGCCATGAGTTTGGATATTTCAGGGAGGATAAAAAGAAACCCGCTGTTTTCTTTCGAAAACAGCGGGTTCTTTAAGGTGCGGAAGGGGGGACTCGAACCCCCACAGATTTTACTCCACTAGATCCTTAGTCTAGCGCGTCTACCAATTCCGCCACTTCCGCGTGGTATTGGCTTCCCTTCTTGAAGAAGGGAGAGAAGGTATAGAGCTTTGCTCATGCGGTGTCAATTGCAAAAAGCAAAGTCGCGAAGAAACCTGATTTGGTTTCACCTCGTCAGGGTTCTTCGCCTCCAAAAATCTCACTTGAGACCCTCGTAGAATGCCTCGATCTCGGCCTCGTACTTCTCGTTGACGACGCGGCGCTTGATCTTCTGCGTCGGCGTCAACTCGCCGGTCTCGATGGTGAAGTCATCGGGGATCAGCGTGTACTTCTTGATCGTCTCGTATTTGGCGAGCCCCGCGTTTGCCTCCTCGACCCCGCGGTCGACGTGCGCGCGGAATGCTTCGTGTTTGGCGAGCTCTGCCGGGTCGGTGGGCCAACCTTTCTCCGCCGCGAGCGCTGGCGCGCGCTCCGGGTCGATGGTCATCAGCGCCGAGAGGAACTTGCGGCGATCGCCGATGACGACCGCCTGAGAGATCCCGTCGATGCGACGGAGCAGCGTCTCGATGTTTTGCGGCGCGACGTTCTTGCCACCTGCCGTGATCAACAGATCCTTCTTGCGGTCCGTGATCTTGAGGAAGCCATCATCATCGAACTCGCCGATATCACCCGAGTGCAGCCAGCCGTTAACCAGTGTCTCTGCGGTGGAGTCCGGGTTCTTGTAGTAACCCTGGAAGACGTTGTCCCCCTTGACGAGGATCTCGCCATCATCGGCGATCTTGACCTCGATGCCAGGGAAGGGGCGACCCGCCGTGCCGAGCTTGGTCCAGCCCGGGCGAGGTTGGTTGAAGGTCGTGGGGCCGGAGTCCTCGGACTGGCCGTAGACCTCGTTGATGATGATGCCGCACGAGAGGAAGAACTCGAGGACATCGAGCCCGATAGGCGCGGCGCCGACGACCGCGACGCGCAGGCGATCGAGCCCCAGGCCCTCCTTGAGCGTGGAGAAGAAGAGCTTGTTGGCGGTCGTGTACTTGACCTTGAGCGGGCCGCTCAGTTTGCCGGTTTCGATGAGCTTGTAGCCCGCCTCGACGCCGACTGTGCGCGACCAGTCGACGATCTTTGACTTGACGCCCGTGGCTTCAGACAACCTCGCCTCGAGCGCGACCTTGAACTTCTCCCAGACGCGTGGCACGCCGAGGAAGATGGTGGGTCGAGCGGCGGTGAGCGCGTCCTTGACCTTCTTGATGTCGTCACAGAACCACACCGTGGAGCCCGCCGTCAGCGGGATGTGGATGGTGAACATCTGCTCGGCGATGTGCGAGAGCGGCAGGTAAGAGACGTTGCAATCATTGGGTCCCATCCCCCCGATAAGCTCGATGGCTTGCTTGGAGGTGAACGAGAGGTTGTGCTGCGAGAGCATCACGCCCTTGGGCGGCCCGGTGGTGCCCGAGGTGTAGATCAACGTCGCGAGATCATCTTCCTTGATCTCTTTCATCCTCTCGTCGACCGCGTCCAGGTGTTGCTTGCCCGAGTCGAGGAAGGCGTCGAACGAGATCGCCTTCTCGTGAGAGACCTGGTCGATCCCCTGGACGATGACAAACTTCTCGACCTTGTCGAGCTGGTCCGCGATCGGCTCCACGCGCTCTGCCCACATCTGCGCGTTCTCGATGACGTAGACGCGCGCCTCGCAGTGGTCCGCGATGTAGTGCGCCTGCTCGGGCGTGCTCGTCTGATAAATCCCGGCGGGGACGCCGCGCACGAGCATCGTCCCGAGGTCAGAGATCACCCACTCGGGGCAGTTGTTCCCCATGATCACGGTCGCATCGCCCGGCTCGTATCCGAGCTCGAGCAAGGCGCCCGCGAAGCGGCGCGTGTTCTGCCAGTAGGCCGACCACGAGATCGTCTGCCACTCCCCGTTTACTTGCGCGTGGAGGGCGGGCGCGGTCTTGAGCTTTTCGGCGTTTCTCTTGAAGCGATCGAGGACGGTATCTCTGGACACGTCTTCTCCTTGGGTTCGATATTCTTATGCGTTTCGCTGAATTTACCTTGGAACGACCCATTTGCCCACGCAGAGCGGATCGATGCGCTCGATCGGAGTCGAGGCGACGATCTGCTCTGCGTGGGCAGAGGTTGTTTCGCTGCGCGAAGCCGGTGACGACGACTTGAAGCGTTCAAGTATTGGATGTTTAAGCGAACTCGGGTGCCAACGCAATGGCGCATTGCGTCAATGCGGCGCTCGATATGCTCAGGGCTCCGCCCTCCAATCGCGATCTGCCTGCCAGCGCTCGGCGAAGAGCACGTAGGAGAGCGTCGACATCCCCGAGATGGCCGCCGCGCCCAGGATGCTGCGCCAGAAGAAGCGCGACTCCTGCTCGCTCCGGTCCTCGTCCTGCGGCACGCCGTAGTCGATCGTCAACCTCATCAACGCGACGCTCCCGAGCGTGCCGACCGCGGCGCCGCCCATGGCCGCGGCGACGGCGCGACCGCTGGTGTCGAACGAGCTCGTGCTGCTCTCTCCATCGCCTGGCGTGTCGTCCTCCTCGACTGATTTCGCGAGCCCCTCTCCCATGAACACCACGACCAATCCTGTCGCCAGCGTGGCGAGCACGCCGCCGCCGATCACGCGCGCGCCGCGAAGCTTCCCGGCCGATTGCTCCGGGTAGAGCCCGGAGTACATCAGCGTCGCGGGATACCACGCCGCGAGCCCTCCGAGACCCCAGGTCACGCCCGTGTAGTAGAACGAGGCGCTGTCATCGAGCACGCCGCAGTTGATGCGCATGTCCGAGCAGGTGAACGCGGCGTTCTCTCTCGAGGCTTGCCTGGCGAGCACGGTCCCGACCGCGCCGCCGATGCCGCCTACCGCGAGGCCGAAGTTGCCGTAGGTGCCGAGCGCGGCGAGCTGTGGGTTGGCCTTGGCGATGCGCTCCTGCTCGATCTCGACGCTCTCTTGCTTGGCCGCGCTCTCGACATCCGTGAGCCAGTACCAGCCGCTGCGATCACGATGAAACAACATCCCCGGCGCAGCGATCCAGACGCCCGATGCGATCGCCGCCAGGCGGACCTCGTCGAAGACCTCGCGAGGGCGCTCCATGACCTCGGCGGGCAATGGGATCGGCTCGTCGGCGGCGACCTTTCCGCTCGCGCCGTCAAAGCGAATCCAGCGCGTCTCGCCCATGATCTCGATCTGGCCCGCGTCCCCCTCGCGCCACTCCGAGAGCAGCAGGTGCAGCTGCCCCGAGGTCTCGTCGAAGTCGATCGCCATCGGTTGGCAGTAATTGCACGTCGGTTGATCCGAGCTAAAGCGATTCGCCGAGCCAGCCTTGTCGACATGATAGATGATGCGATCTCGCCCGATGGCGTAGAAACCACCGTTCCCGTCGGAGGCCATCTTGCGCACGTTCGGGTCGATCAAAAACGGCGCCTTGCCGATAAGCTCCGTGCCCTCGACCGACTCGCCGCTGTCACTCCACATCAGCCAGTTGCCATCGGCCGTGTAGTGCAGGTAGCCACGCATCGGCTTGTAGTTCGAGGTCTTGATCGTGCGGCGAAGCATCACCCAGAAGCCCCCCTCGCCATCCTGGATGGCGGGGCCGAGCGCGATCCCTGGCAACACCACGCTCCCGAGCGGTCGGCGCTCCCCTTGCTGGATCGCGTAAACCTCTGTCGAGAGCGCGCCCGATTGATAGCGCGGACGCAGCACCACGGCGCGATCATCTGCCACCGGGACGATGATCTGACACGGGACGCCAAACTCTTCCCAGTTGCGGCAGTTTTTGCGGTTGAGCTGTGGCATCTCGATGAGCTGCCAGACATCTCCGCGAGGTTGGTAGACCACCGAATCTCCGCCGATCGCCCAGAGGGTTTGATCGGGCGCCTCGACGGCGTCATCGATCTTTATCGCCGCCCACTCCGGGTTGCCAAACACCACGGGGTCGATTTGGTAGAGCGAGCCCGAGGCGAGCACGCGGCTCATCGGGCGACCCCGCTTCTGGATTTTTGGAGGGGGGACGAGGAGCACGTCGCCAGAGCTCAGGGCGGTGACCTGGACGAAACGCTCCGGGACGCCATCGATGCCGACGGGTTTGACCTTCTGCTGGGCGGGCTGCGCCGTGGCAACTCCAGTCAGCGCCAGTGATAGGAGCATCGACGCGATCGCCCCGATGAAAACTCCTCGCCAAGCACGTCGCCTCATCGATACTCCTTCCATCCAGTGGTCCCATGACGCCTGCCTCGTGTGTGTGGAGCAGGAGCCGGGGAATCAATCGAGCAGTGAAATCAATCCGTGGTCGCGCGCCAGCAAAAACCTGCGGCGCGCCGCGATATGATGGACCCAGCCATCCTCGCTCATGCGAAGCCCGAGCGAGGTCGCCTCCTGGACGATCTCGATCTCGATCTTCTTGCGCGTGGTCTCGGGGAGGAGCTCGAAGAATTGCTCCGCGATGAGCTCCTCGAGCTCGAGCAAGGAACGGTATTGCTCGTCCAGATCGAGATCCGACCCGAGGCCGCGCACGTGGTACCAGGCGTGGCGATAGATCGTGCGCAGCTCGTCTCGTTTGCACGCCGCGCCCGCGCGCTCGATGATGTCGAGCGCGCGCTCGAGCGCCGGTGGTTGGCGATGCTCGCCGTCGGCGACCCGCTGCTTCTCGATCTCGCGCGCGTAATCGAGCGCCGAGACCCCTTCTGCTCCCTGGATCGTCCTCGAGCGCGCGCGCTCGACGTGGGGCTCGATATAGGTGCGGCAGTTGTAGAGGTCGCGCGGCGGATCTTGCTGGTGCATCCACATCACCGCGTCGCGTATACCTCGGCACACGCTGGCAGCCGTCGCCCCCTGGCTTCGCCAATCCTCGAGCAGCGCCATATCACGGCCGCTGAACATGACGAACTTGCCCGTCAAGCGCACCCAATATGCCTGTATGATGTCATGAAAACCGAGCATCGCGCCTCTTGCCCTCGCAAAGCGTTGGCCCCTCCGTGGACCACCCAACCTCTTACCATCGATGCCCCCTTTTCGTGAACCGGCTCTTGCCGAGCTTTTTCCCAGCAATGCTCCAGTGTGCAGCGCGTTTGATGCTGTCTCGAGCGCCAAACATCAGCGCGAGCGCGATGTCTTGTTTTTTGGTTCCTCGAGGTTTCACGCCGAAGCGGCGCGCGAAAAAAAGGGGCGCAGGATTTTCAAAGCCGATCAAAACTTCGACTGATTTGAAAATCCTGCGCCCCTTTTTTTCGCTCATGCACCGAGCGCCGAGGCAGTGGTTCGCTCACCTCCTCGCGCTAGCTCATCACATCGACCAGACGATGCTGTTGCCGGTGCTGACCTCGTACTTGACGATCCCCATCGCGTCGTGCGCGAAGTAGACGATGTCGGAATCTGCCGGGTCAAACCAGAAGCCGCCGTAGTTGAGCGACAGCCCCGCCGCGAGCGATCCTTCCACGCACGCCGCGCCAGCAAACGTCGAGGCGCCGCCCGGACAATACAGGTCATGCCTGTCGCCCGTGCCCGGCTCGACCAGGATGAGCTGCGTATCTCCGAGCCTGCCCACCGTCCACCAGACGTTGCGCGTGTTGTCCCACTTGGCCCAGCGATGCCCCAGACCGCCCGAGTTCGTCGGCCCCGTGCCCATCGTGCTCGACGAGTTCGCCGATGTCTCACGACGTCGGTTCCCATTGCTCAAATCGATGGCGTACATCGTGTGGTCGAAGTTGTTGAGCGCGTACAATTCGCCATTGCGGAGCGCGAAACCTCGGAGCGTGCCGCTCGTGAACGCCGCGCCTGTCCCGACATCCTGACCGCTGTAGCCATTCTGAGGACCCGCGCCGCTGCGCGTCACGACGTCACACATCGTCCCATCACTCGAGATCTCGATCACGCCGATCCCCTCGCCCACCAGGCCCGTGTTCGAGAAGCTCATATAGAACTCGCCGCCTGCGCCAAGCGCGAAGCCTTCGGGGCGAACCTGCACCGAGTTTCCATCGCGGCCATTGTCACACTGGCCAAAGTTCGCGTCATCACGAGCCCACGCCAGCGTGCGATCGCCTGTGGTCGCGTTCACGCGCAACACCTCGGTTCGTGTGAGCGTCCCTTGCAACACGAACAGGTCGCCAGTCGATCCTCGCAGCACATCCTTGACGTCGGCAAATGCTGGGCCTTGCCCTTTCGTGACCGAGGCGCCCGTGTTGTCGATGTAGCGGCCCGAAATCACGCGGCGATCCTGCGTGTCGACGTCGAACGCCATGATAAAGCCCGCGTCCGGGTCCTGGCTCCCGCTCCAGTCGACCACCGCCACGATCTCTCGCGCGCCGTTGTCGAAGAAACCGCCGAGGATCTTGACCTGAGGATGACTCGCTGGCCTGACGCCCGCGCCGAAGTCATCCTGCGGCGCGCGCTGTGTGACCTCGTAGGGGCGCCAGCAAAGCGACAACCCGCCGGTCAGCGACGCGTTCGTGCTGCAACGACAATCCGCGATCAGGTTCGTCGGTGTCGACAGTTGTTGCGAGAGCGGGCAGCTCTCCGACCAATAGGGGCTGCTCGTGTCCGAGACGCTCGAGACGCAGTCGAAGCTCCCCGGTGTGTTCTGGCAGATCGCCGCGCACTGCGAGGTCCCCTCGGCGCACTCGTCGATATCAGCACAGCTCACGCCGTTGTAGCGATACCCCGGCTGGCAGTTGATCGAGCCGTCGACACATGTCGCGCTGCCGCCACCTTCGACGCAAACCTCGGTGTTCGTGCAGTTGGTCGCGGGCTGGTATCCGGTGCCGCTCGCGTTGCACTCCTCGATGTCATCGGACGCCGTGCAGCGCGTCTCGCCGGGCGTACACACCACCGTGGCGCATTGATACACGCCCGAGACGAGCAAGCATTGCTCGCTCGCGCCGCACACGTCATTGATTCCCGTCGGGTTTCCTCCCGAGCAAGACCACACATCCCCTTCAAAGCAGAAGCGCGTGTTTCCAGAGCAGCTCGCCGGGCCACACTCTGGCGTGTTGTTCGCGAAGATATCGCACGCCTCCGAGGCATCGCACGTCGCATACGTCACATACGAGAGCCCATCGGGAGCGCACTCCTCGATCTCATCGCCCGCGCCGTTGCACTGCCTCATGCCAGGTTGGCAGATCGGTTGTGGGACGCAGGTCGATGCGCCATCGACCTGCTCGCACAGCTCGTTTGTGCCGCAGGTCTCCGCGGCCACGAACTGCTGCGTCGAATCACAGACCTCGACCGCCGTGCCTCCCGAGACACAGCGCGACTCGCCAGGAGTACACAGCGCCGCGCCACATTCGGGGCCGTTGCCGATGTCACGGCAAACCGGCGAGCCCTGACATACTGTCGTGTTGTCAAAGCCAGTGCCGTTGGCGTTGCAGGTTTGAACGATGTCGCCGCCCGGGCTGCATCGCACCTCGCCAGGGGTACACGTGATCGCCTTGCACTGAGACACGCCTGCTTCTCGGACGCACTCCTCGCCAGCGGCCAGGTCACACGTGTCGAAGAGGCTCGTGGGGGTGTTGTTAGAACATGCCCAGACGTCGCCCTCGAAGCAGAAACGCGCGTTCCCGGAGCAGCTGTCGGGGCCACATTGTGGGACGCCTCCGTAGACGCCACACGCCGTGCCCGCGCCACATGCGGTCGAGACCGCGTACGAGTTTCCATCCTGCGCGCACTCCTCGATGTCGCCGTTGACCGAGCAACGAAGCTCGCCAGGCGTGCAGGGCGCCTGCGCGCAGACAGGATCGGGGCCGAGGTCATCGCGGCAGACGTTATCACCGCTACAGATGAGGCTGTTCTCGAAGCCTGTGCCGTTGGCCTTGCAAGTCTGGATGATTTGACCTGCGGGATCACAGCGCGTCTCGCCAGGAGCGCACGCCGGGACGCGGCATTGCGCGACGCCTGCCTGGACGACGCACTCTTCGCTTATGCTCGGGTCGCAGTCGTCATAAATGATGGTCGGCGTACCTCCGCCACAGGACCAGACATCACCTTCGAAGCAGAAGCGGGCGTTGCCCGTGCAGCTCGCCGGGCCACACTGCGGCGTGTTCGAGACGACGCGACAGGTCTCGTCAGCGCCGCAAACCTCTGCCGGAATGTGCGAGAGTCCATCTGGCGCACATTGCTCGACATCGCCTGATGCCGAGCAGCGAATCTCGCCAGGAGTGCAGGGCGGCGCGCCGCATTCCGGGCCGTTGCCCACCGAGCGGCAGACGTCGCCTCCCTGGCAAATCTCGAGGTTCATGAACCCTGTCCCGTCCGCGTTGCACTGGCGAACGACATAACCCGTCGAGTCACACCGGAGCTCTCCTGGCGCGCAGACTGGAGTTTGGCACTGCGCGACGCCTGACACCACCGCGCAGAGCTCGGTCGCATCATCACAGCGATCAAAGGTGCCTGTCACTGTGCCCCCCGTACAACGCCACACGTCGCCGCCATAGCAGAAGCGGTCGTTGCCTGTGCAGTTGTCCGGACCACACTCGGGAGCGCCCATGACATACTCGCCGCACACCTCTCCCGCGCCGCAAGCTTCGACCTGGCTGTAGGTCAACCCATCGGCGTTGCATTGCTCGATGTTGCCATCGGCAGCGCAGCGTTGCTCGCCAGGCGTGCACATCGCGGGGCCATCTGCACATGATGGTCCCTGTCCATCGTCCTGGCAGGTTTGCTCTCCGGGGCAGGTGGTCAAGAGGTTGTATTTGGAGCCGTCCGCGGCGCACTCTTCCACGCCCGAGTTGTCCGATGTGCATTGCAGATCACCAGGGTTACACGCCACCACGCAGGCGGCTTCCTGGTTGTTGTCATTGCAAATGTTGCTGCTGCACGCTTCCGAGACAGTGTACGCCGTCCCCGCGCTGTTGCAGACCTCGACCGAGGTTCCATCCAACGAGCAGCGGACTTCATCGGGCGTGCACGCGATCGCTGCGCAGGTCGGGAAACCTCCCTGGACCACGCACTCCTCGTTGGCGCTCGCGTCGCATTCCTGCGATTCGCCGACTGGCCTGCCCGCCGAACAAACCCAGATGTTGCCACCGTAGCAAAACGCCTGGTTGTTCTCGCAGCTCTCCGGCCCGCATTGTGGGCCGCTGCCGTCATCTGTGCAGGTCGCGCCCTCGCCGCATGGTCGCTCGAGCTCGAAGCCGCTGCCATCCGACGAGCAGACCTCGATGTTTCCATCAGCCGAGCAGCGCCTCTCGCCAGCCGTGCATCCAGCCTCGGCGCATGCGGGATCGCCGCCAAGATCATCACGGCAGGTCTGGCCGCCAGAGCAGGTTTCTCTGGTCGTGAAGCCTGCGCCGTTCGCGTCGCACTCCACGACGTTGCCCGTCTCCGAGCACTGGACCTCGCCAGGGGTGCAGACGACCTCCTTGCATGTCGCCACGCCCGCGTCGACCACGCAGGCCTGGTTGGCCGATTCGTCACAGTCCTGATGGGTGCCCGAGACGCTCCCGCCCGAGCAGGACCACACGTCGCCGCCATAACAGAAGCGCGCGTTGCCTGTACAAGTGGCTGGACCGCAAGAGGGTGTCCCTTGCACGAACTCTGCGCACGCCTCCTCGGCGCCACACTCGGTGACGGTCTCGAAAGCGGAGCCATCTGCGGCACATGCCTCGATGTTTCCATCAGCCGAGCATCGTTGCTCGCCCGCAGTACATCCGGTCTGGCCGCCTTCTGTGCATGTTGGCCCCTGACCGAGATCCTGACAGGTCTTCTCGCCATCGCATGTCGCCAGGGCGCGAAACCCCGAGCCATCGGCGGCGCATTCCTGCACGCTCGAACCGTCCGCCGCGCATTGCAGCTCGCCAGGGGTGCATGTGGTCTGATTGTTTCCGCCACATCCTATCGCCAGGAGCGCGGTCATGGACACGGCTGCCCACAGTAGGGTCGTTTTCTTCATCGGTTGCTCGTGGAGTAAGGAAATTCTGTCATCGGTGACGGTTACAATTGCTCATTGTCGTCCCGGAGAGTGGCGAGCGATGTCATCGCTCGCCACTCTCTTCGCATTCGTACGCGCAATATTTGGGTTACAGCGAGAAGATGTAGTTGTTGAAGGTCGAGACCTCGAACTTCAACAGCGCCCCTCCGCCAACAAGAAACCACAGGATGTCTGGATCATCAGGGTCGATGAACATGGGGCCGTAGCCGATAAAGCCACCTTGGTAGAGCGTCGTCCCTACCCAGCTCGAGACCGAGCGACGCACTCCATAAACAGACTCGACCAGGGGCGTCCCCGGCTCTGATGAGTCCGCGAAGAGCGGCTCCCTCATGCCTGTGCTTTCATCGATAAATGCGCCGTCATAGGCGCTGGGGCCACCGACTGCGATCAAGAGGTTGCGGCTAGGGTCATGGATCATTGTCGTCCGGCCCATTCCTCCAAAGCCATTGTCGCTGGTCGAGACGGCCGCGCGGTCACCCGTGCTCAAGTCCACCGTGAACACATCCAGTTGCAAGGAGGTCACCAGGTAGAGTTTGCCATTCCGAATAAGCCCTGGGCCGAACAGCGGGCCATACTGCGGCGTAAAACCTGCGCCGATATCTGCTGGCGCGGGGACCAGCGGATCCTGTGGTGTAAGCCGGAACTCTCGCGCTCCCCATCGTGAGACGAATTGACACGAGGAGCCGTCCGCGCTGATCTCGATCACGCCGACGCCTTCGTAGGTGCTGTTGAACGTCAGGTAGAACTGTCCTTGTGGCCCCACGGCGAACGAGCGCGAGCGGATCGCTACCGACTCGTAGGCGTCCACGCCATTGCTCTGACGCACGTAGTTGTGTCGTAGACATTGGCCATACGGGCTCGTGTTGATGCCGCGCTCGATCGTTTGTGATTGCCAGACCAATGTCCTCGCGCCAGTCGCAGGATCGACGCGAACAATCTCAGCCGAGACGCTCTCTCCCTCGCCCGTCGTCCCCAGCCCCAACGTGTACAGTTTGTTGTCTGGACCGATCCTCATCGCGTTGACCGCTGACAGCGGTTGCGTCGCAGGACCCTGCGCGATGTCGTTTGGCGATTCGTACCCCGAGCCAAAGTCGATCTCTCCTTGCGCTTGATCTGGGTAGATGCCGCTGACAATCTCGCGCTCGCCAGTGCGGATGTTCACAGAGACGACGGTTCCCGTTTGTCTGTGATCGGCATTGGTCCAGGTGATGACCGAATAGATCTTCTTGGTCGCCGCGTCTAACCAACCACCATGCCAGCGCGCCGCGCTCGTGGAGTCGTAGAACGCCGAGAACTTTGGCCCTGAACCTGCGGGGACTGGCCAGGTCAGGTTGGCCACCTGGCCGACCTCTTGGCAGGCTTCGAGCGAGTTGCCGGGTTGTGTCTTCGTGATCGGGTTCGCGTAACCTGCGCCCATTCCTGATTCGCTGGCAAAGCGACAGCGGCAGTCCACCGCCAGCTTGGTCTTGTGGCGCGTCAGTTCGCTAAAGCCAAAGCATCCGTGATCGTAGTAGGGGCTGGCAGCCTGCACAGCATCGAGCGAGCGCGTGCACTCGGCTTCTCCGTTATTATAACCGCTCTCCTGGAAGCAGCGCGCGCCGAACCCACACTCCTCGACATCCGTCCTTCCACCACACGAGTCGATCTCGACCACGAAAGAAGGCTTGTAGTAATCGACGATATTGCTGTCATAGCGGCAGTCCGTCTCGACAGGTACGCACGAGCAACTGCCCTCTCCATCATCGTCGAGTACGCACGTCGAGTCCGTCACGCATGTCTCTTTCTCGTCCGTGATCTCGCCGCATTCGTTGGTCCAGAACACCTTTCCGGGTTGGTTGGGGTCGCATACTGCTTCGTGGCGACTGCTCCCGCATATGTTGCCACAACGCGGATCATCGCTGCTCAAGCGCCCCGGGACACACCCTTCTCCGACGTCATCGCACATGCTCTTGACGGTCAGTTCGCCTGTGCAGCTGTTGCGTTCGAGAATGGCTCTCGGTTGGCTCGGGTCGCAAACCAACTCGAGCTCGGGGACACAATCATCGGAAAAGCACACCGCGATCTTGGAGGTCGTCGCCTTACACTCCGTGTCTCCTGTGCAGGTTTCCTTGACGGTGGTCGCGCCCGTGCACGTGTTCTTGTTCAGCACGACGCGGTCATTGTCTGGGTCGCAGACTGTGTCAAACTGAGGCTGGCACTCGGGCTCGCCGCAGTAAGCCTCCGCTGCGACCTTGGAAGGGTCATCCGGGTCTTCCGTCGTGCAGACCTTGTCGCCCGAGCACAACATGGCGCTGTCACGTATGTTGCCACACTCGTCGGACCAATAAACCGCGCCAAGATTCTCGGGGTTGCAGACCTTCTCGAAGGTCGTATCCCCACAAATATTGCCACATCTCGCCGGTGAGGAGGATGAGCTCTGGGTGCACCCCTCACCGACATCATCGCAGGTGTCCTTCAAGGTCCGCTCGCCAGTGCAAGCGTCACGCTCGAAGACTTCGTAAGGGCTGCTCGAATCACAAATCAGTTGTGTCTTCGGGTCGCACTCAGAGGTCGCACATCGCGCCTCTCCATAAGCGCCGCTCAGGCTCTTCGTGTTGCAAAAGGGCATCGCACCAGCGCAGGCCTCGTGGACGCTGGTTTCGCCCGTGCAGAGGTCACGTGCGAGGATTCTCGCGGGATCATCGGGATCGCACACGAGCTCCACATCGCAAGCCCCTTTGTTTCCATCCATGTCTGATACATCTGGCCCTGAATCCAGATCTTGCGTCCCTCCCATATCCATCTGTGAGGACGTCGACATATCCGTCGCTGGTTCACTACCATTGTTCGATCCACAAGCAACAGAAAGGCTCGCGCAAACAACAAACGCGCCGAAGGCAAACATACGTGATTGTTTCAATGTTCTCTTCTCTTTGAATTTACAACCTTGCAATAGCCGCATATCCGGGAGGTTGTGGTTTTGCCCTCGAAGGCAATCTGGAGGGCGAATGAGTTGCCTGGTAGCTCGGCTGTGAGCGCCAAGGAGTCCGCCGGTAAACGGGGGCGTGTCTTGTTTTTTGCTTCCCCCTATGCCGAGACTTCCCTTCACTTAACATATCGCGAACCACACCCTGTCGATCCCACATATGTCCCATATACGAATCGGCGGTTGTTTTTTCGGGCGCCTGTGATTGAAATAGAGGTCACGAGCAAGCCCCCCTCTACATCAGACAAATAGCGCCTCCGACAAGGGTTGGTTTGTTTTGTATGCACTCGCATGCAAAAAAGCATGCGAGTGCATGTTTTTTGTGGCTCCCGAAACATGGCGGAGCCTACGCCCCGACGACACCCTGCTGTTTTGCGAGGCACATCCTCCCCGCTGTGGTCGTCAACCGATCGATACGACCTCTGGCAAAATTCGAGCGCGGCGAACTATGATGAGTCGCCCGTGATTTGTGCTGAGTTCGCCACATCATAAAACGCCCCAGGAGCCTGTCTTGGCAGAAGAGCCAAACCCACAACCCTTCCCACCACAAGAGGACGATGGCCTCGAGCGGTTGCGCGGCGTGCTCTCGCGCGTGCGCTTCGCCAGTGAGAATGGCGAGTTTGCCGTCTGCGAACTCACCGTCGATGGGGAGAGTCACCCGGTCACGATCGTGGGGAACATCCTCTCGACGCAACCTGGCGAATCGGTCGAAGTCGTCGGCGAATGGCAAGATGACGCGCGCTATGGTCGCCAGCTTCGTATCCGCAGGTTGCGCGCCATCCTGCCGGTGACGCGCAAGGGGATCGAGCGCTACCTCTCGGGCGGGTTTATCGACGGCATCGGCCCCGTGTTGGCCGAGCGGATCGTGGACGCGTTTGGCGAAAAGACGCTCGAGATCCTCGATGAGGACCCCTCGCGACTTGCCGAGGTCGATGGCATCGGAAAGGTGCGCCTCGAGCGCATTCAATCAGCCTGGTACGAGCAACGTGCCATCCGCGATGTGATGGTGTTCCTCCAGTCTCACTCCATCTCGCCAACCTTTGCCCTCAAGATCTTTCGCCTCTACGGCGAGCGCGCGCCGGAGATCATTCAAGACAACCCCTACAAGCTCGCCGAGGATGTCTTTGGCATCGGGTTTCGCAAGGCGGACGCCATCGCGCGCTCGACAGGGATCGAGCATGACGCCGTCACGAGGTTGCGCGCGGGCGTGATGTTTGCGCTGGGACAGGCGCACTCGGAAGGGCATATGTTCCTGCCGATGGACAACCTGCGCGAGCGCGCCGCAGAGCTATTGGAGGTCGAGGAGGACAGCATCGGCGCCGCCATAGAGGAGCTCAAATACGAGGAAAAGCTCGTCATCGAACCGATCGAAGGCACCTCGAGCGCCATCTGGCGCCACCCCGCCTACCACGCCGAAGTCGAGGCCGCGCGTCACCTGCGCAGGTTGCTCGAAGTGCAACCGTTGCTCAAGCACGCGGGCCCCGATCAGTCCCAGCTCGATCAGATCGAAGACACCATGGGGATCGAGCTCGCCAGGGCACAGCGCGAAGCGGTGATGGCCGCATGGCAACACAAGGTGGTCGTCATCACGGGAGGCCCAGGCACAGGCAAGACGACCATCATTCGCGCCGTCGTCACCCTCGGCGAGCGAGGCGGCGCCAAGGTCTCACTCGCCGCACCTACGGGGCGCGCCGCGAAGAGGTTGGGTGAGGCCACTGGCCGTGAGGCGCGCACCTTGCACAGGATGCTCGAGTTCAGCTTTCAAGAGGGTGGGTTTCAGGTCAATGACGAGGCGCCGCTCGATGTCGACCTGTTGATCGTGGACGAGGCGTCGATGATCGACACCTACTTGCTCCACGCCATCGCTCGCGCGATGCCCGATCATGCGAGGTTGCTGCTTGTCGGAGATATCGACCAGCTCCCGAGCGTTGGCCCTGGAAACGTGCTCGCGGATATCATCGGCTGTGGTCAGATCGAGGTCGTGCGCCTGACCGAGATCTTTCGCCAGGCGCAACAGTCCAACATCGTGCGCAACGCGCACCGCATCAACGCCGGAGAGCTGCCGATTATCCCGGAACGCACCGGCAAGGAGCTCGTCGACTTCTACGCCATCAATACCGAGGAGCCCAGGATGGCCAGAGAGCGCATCCTCGAGATGGTCACCGAGCGCATCCCCAAGGCGTTTGGCTACGATCCTCTCGAGGAGGTCCAGATCCTCTCGCCGATGCACAAGGGGGACGTGGGCTGTCGCGCCATCAACGAGATGCTCCAGAACAAGCTCAACCCTGACGCGGTCGAGCTCGTGCGCGGCGCGCGGCGCTGGAAAGTGGGCGACAAGGTGATGCAACTTCGCAACAACTACGAGCAGGATGTCTTCAACGGCGACATCGGCAAAATCACCGACATCGATCACCTGGATAAATTGCTCACGGTCACGTTCCCCGATCGCGGCGAGGTCGCCTATGATTTCAACACGCTCGACGAGCTCGGGTTGGCCTATGCGATCACGGTCCACAAGAGCCAGGGGAGCGAATATCCGGCGGTGGTGATCCCGATCGTCACGCAGCACTTCATCATGCTGCAACGCAACCTCCTCTACACCGCCATTACGCGCGCCAAGGAGCTGGTGATTCTGGTCGGGACGCAGAAGGCGCTGGGGATCGCCGTGCGCAATGACACCGCGCAGCAGCGCTTCACGCGGCTCTCGGCGAGGTTGCTCGGTCCTGATTTCTAAATCGTGACGAGGGATGGGTCAGCGTTCGCTAGTTGTCATAAGGGTACATTGTTGTCTCGTGGGGGAAGATGAAGCTCTTGCCGGTCGGGATCGTGAGTATGAATGATCGCTGCTTCGCTTTGTCGAGAAACAAATAATAGTCAAAAGACTCGGGCTCTTGTTTGAGTGCGGGGTGGATATGTTTGCTATTGCTTTTGATGTGCTCGAAGCCTTCCTTTCGATCGAGAAGGGTTGGTTTTTGATATAGCGTTTTTCGCTTTCTTCCGAGCATCCAGGCCGTCCCCAGGAGAAATCCATCCAGTTCGACTGCTCCATCGGAGTTGGTTTTGATTGTTGGCTTTTGCGTCACATAAAGATCGCTCGGCTGGTCTTCAAATGCCGAGCTCGAGTCGGGTTTGCGCTGCATGCCTTCTGGAGAGCATGTGTAGTCATGCTCCCTGGAAAGAGTTCCATCGGGGCATATGGTGTCTCCCCAGAAGATATTTTTGATTTTTGTGTTGTGAAAACGCGCGCCGGTGAGATCTGCGCGACTGAACGAGATCCTTTCCAATGAGGCATTGCTGAAGTTTGCATTTCTTAAATTAAACCCGCTGAAACTCCTTCCGTTTAAACGCACTCCAGATAAGTCAATTCCTTCCAGGTTTACCGGAGTGTTGTAATTGACGCGGGTCAATGTGTTTCTGAATGATTTGAATTCAGAATTATCTAAATCTCTTGGTTTTTGTTTTGTCTGATATATGTTTCTTTCGATGAATTTTTTAATGACATCCAGATTGTTGGGGGCGATTACGATGTCGACCGTTTTACCCCCTTCGACAGCAAATAAAACAGGCCAGATTCCTGTGAATGGGATGTGATCTTTCATAAAGAATTCGTCTGCCTGACCCTCTTCTCCAGACATGTAATAAAGGTGGTTCCAGTCGTAATTGTCTTGCTTGATTTTGGCTTTTATTCTCGGAGAGATATTACACGAGGGATGGGTTAAGAGGACAATAAACCGATCTTCGTTTTTCGATTTCGATAAGAACTGTTCTGTGTTGATGTCGGAGGGCGTTTGAATTTTTTGAGTGCTTGGTTTGCTCTTGTTTTGATGCTTGTGTTGGCAGGAAAAGAGCAACGCAAGTGCGGTGATAAGTATTGCCTTGTGTGTGTTTGGCATGTGTCATGCTCCGATTCTGCTTTATGGTGACCGTCTGGTTTTGTTTTTTTAGTATGTAGCTTCGGGTAAACTTCGCTTCGACTGTTGGATGCGTTTTTTTGCTGCCATACATGGTTCGTTTTGAATGTCAAAAAGCGAGAATAGGTGTTGGGCCTATCCTCGCTAGGAGAGAGGGTTTTCTAATGAATCAGAATGTGCAAATTGGACATGGGTAGTATGGGTTGTCCCAGAGGGGGAGTTGAGTGTTGGTGTCAAAACTGTCTAAAGTGAGCATGTCTGTAGGATATTCAGCAAAGTCACTCAGATTAGGTTTTGATTCTGCTCGAGGGTCCGGGCAAGCTTCGCACCAGCCACAACCCTCAGGGTCGTCAATGCACCAGCAAACTGCTTCGGGGTTGTATGCAATTTGGCCGTCAGTACCAAACTCGCACATGTCACTACCGGTCGGTGTGAAGTCAGGAGATACCATCCACTCGTGACCCTTCCATTTTAGGTGAAAGTCCCCATTGTTATATGGCTCTTCACTCAATGTGATGATGAAGTTGCCATAAGTGTTGTGAGACACATAGATTGCCATAGCGCCAGGTCTTTTTAAGTCTTTGATATCCTTGCATAACTGCTCCTCACCTTTGAAGCCGGTTAAGGGGTCATATTTGTTTTTGAGCATATTTGTTGCAGTTTGCCCATCGATTAAAAAGACTTTGCTTGTCCTCATGTCGAGCTCTGAATCTTGCGCGAAGGCACCTATCAGGTATCTTATTTCAATGAGTCTGTGGTTGTAACTGGCATTGCTGGCACTGTCGGTTGTGCAGTTTGTGTCATAAGCAAAGGAGGTCGTGCTAACAAGGGAGATTGAAATGAACAGAATGAGCGCGCTGAGGGATCTTTTTGACATGATAAAACTCCGTCAAGTGTTTAAGTGCATCGCTGAGTTAAAATTGTTAGGTCTGTGATGTCTTGCTTTTAAGGTATCTCAGAGACCGTCCAGTGATGTTTGTATTTTGGCGAATGATATCTTTTTTGTAAATGCCTTTTTTGTTTTTTGTCGATGCCCGGTGCTCTGGTGATTTTGAGTCGCTTGGCTGAGTGTCTCTTTCATTGGTTGGAAACTTGGCCGCCAGAAGGTTGACAGCGGCCAAAAGTTTCTCTAAAACGCTCTCTCCAATCGACGGGCAAGGCTCGTTGGCCGCGCGGAAGTGGCGGAATTGGTAGACGCGCTAGACTAAGGATCTAGTGGAGTAACATCTGTGGGGGTTCGAGTCCCCCCTTCCGCATCTAAAAAGAAACCCGCTGTTTTCCTCGTGAAAACAGCGGGTTTCTTTTTGCCTGGTGGTCGTCTGTTATTCGTCAGGTCGGAGCTCGATCTGTTGCAGAAAGCGCAGAAACTCGACGCTGACGTCATCTGGGAGCGCCTCGAGGGCTTCGCGTATGGCATCCTCGGTCGTGTAGTGTGTGTCATCGATGCCCACCCCTCGCGCCACGAGCGGGTTGTTCGAGACCTTGCGCCAGGCCATGTACAGGGGGTGATGGTCGAAGATAAGCTGGAGGCTGTATGGGGAGACCTCGAACACGATCGCGCTCGTCTCTGTAGCATAGGAGTCGCGCCCTGTGACCTTGGCGAGCTTCCTCTTGGCGAGGCTTCGCATTGTCTTGCAATCGACCTGGAACTTTTGGGTGGCGATCCTCTCGAGGATGGCGCTCGTGTGTTCACTGGCTATACCAAAGTCGTCCGCGCCGAGTTGTTCGAAGGGTTGGATGACCTGGAACTCGATCATGTGCTTGATCCACGCGCCGAGCTCCTCTCCCAGATCCTCTCGAGTCGGGATGCAAACTTCTTTGGCTCGAGAGAGGTCGACTGGTTCGAGTGAGAGGCCGATGAAGGTGTGATCCTCATCGAGCCGCGCGAAGGTCGGTGGCCTCTCTTTATCACCGACGACGGCAATCACCAGGCCCTCGAGCAGCGGGATGGCCGCCGGGTGCTCGACCAGGCGGTCCCGGAAGAACTTCGCTGACCACGCATCCTTCTTGTGCATCCGCGCTTCGAACCAACCCTTCAGGTTCTCAGTGCCCTCTTTAAGCCCGCTTTTCACGATGTTGTATTCGGCTCGTAGCTGCTCGTAGCGCCCCTTGTCGTCTGCCTTGGTCGCGCGGGGCAGCGACGTCGAGGTCTTGTTCGTGGCAAGGTTGAGAAACTCGATGCCGCCTACACGAAAGCTGACGCGGATCGTGCGCGAGCCGTAGTCGAGGTCTCGAAAGCCTCTCTTCGCGTCGATCCCGAAGGTCGGGATGGCGACCTCTCGCCACTCCTCCTCAGACGCGATCCCGAGCCGCTCCATCGCGTCGTCCTGTGCGCTGCGTGCGCTCCACGACCAGGTGTACCCTGTCTTGTTCGAGCTCATTTTCCACAGATAATACCAGGCGATCGGCGCATTGGAGCGGGACAATGCCGTGAAGATCGCCTGTTTGACGCGATTGTTGTACTTGTGCTTGTCATCACGCTCGAAGACGCGCGTGTTTAACTCTTCGAGCAGCGCGGGGTAGGGGAAGCGCGCGATGAATGGCACCGCCGCCAGCCGATCGTCTCGGCCGTGCGTGAGCCATCGCTTTGCCAGGTGGCTCACGAAGGCGAGCATGCGATCTTGATCGAGGCGCTCGAAGGGCTCGAATTCCGAGAACGAGTCGGCGTCTGGTCGCCAGTATCCTTCAGGGCTCTCGTAACCATAAACAGCCGCGACAAGACCCAGACCAACCTCGTCGGAGAGTTCTTCTGCCGGGTCCACGAGCGCCAGCGTTGGCAGTTTATCAAGCACTCTGACGAGGTTGTGCTCTTCGATGTCAAAGCGCTCGCCCAGGGCGCGCGCGTGCTCGACCCAGGTTGGGTGTGTGGTGTCGCGTTGCTCTGTCATTGCTCCTCTTTAGGCGATGGCGCCTTAGTAGAATTGCACGAAGAGTCGCTCGAACTCTTCCTCGAACGCGCTGATGATCTCTTCATCATCTGTGATGACGACGTTCTCCTGATTGTAATCGGCCGCCGAGCGCGTCCAGTTGTACGAACCCGTCAACACATACTCACCGTCGAAGATCGCGAACTTGTGGTGCATATGCTTGTCGGTCTCGTCCACCAGCACGTTGATCCCCTCGCGCCTGAAGCGGTCGATGTCCGAACCTCGATCCTCGGACTTGTCGTTGTCCGTGATCACCCGGAGCATCAGCCCGCGTCGGTGAGCTTCGATGATCGCGTTGGAGATGTTGTTGTCCGTGATCGTGAAGACACAGATGTCGATCTTTCGCCTCGCACCTTCGATCGCGCCCACGATCGCCGCGCGACATGTCTCGCCAGGGCTAAAGAACGCGCGCATTTCGGAACGTGGAGGCGGCGAGGGGAGCAGTATCTTGATCACGTCCTCTAGCCAACCAGTGACGCCGCGGGTGGCGGCCTCACTGGCGATCTCGAACGCCTTGGCGCGAAACTGCGCGAGCTGCTCGGGGGTTGGCTCCGCCTCGTCGATCCGGGCTCGGATCGCCTTGCGCTCGCTGCGGCTGATCCGCCCATCTTCCAAACTCTTCAGCAAGATATCTTCGAACTCTTCGAGCTTCATCTCGTGCTCCTCAAAGTGCGCCTCGACGCTGTTGCGTGTTTTGCGGCGAGCACAGGTTTACCACGACCCTGCTCGCCGCAGCATCTCATTCCTTTTGCTCGCTCCCCAAAACATGCAGATAGCGCGCGGTGAACTCCTTGCGAATCGACGCGTTTAGCTGCTCCGCTTGCTGGATCTCGACCACGCCCTCTCTCGTGAAACCATTGCCTTGCAGGTCGAGCCAGTCGAGCTGCTCTAACCAGGTGGTTTTCGCGATGAGTGTGGCCGAGTCATCCTGTAATCCGGTCCACCCGAGCTCCAGCGAACGTAACGCCGGAAACTTCGCCTGAAGCAAGACCTTTAGCCCGGCGTGCTCCAACGTGTTGCCTTCGAGCGAGAGGTTCTCGAGACCTTTCGAACATGGCGCGTTGACCAGAGCTGCGGCGCTTTCGGCTGTTAGCGCGTTCCAGCCAACCTCGAGCTTGCTCGCTTCGCTGACGCTATCGCCAGCGACAAGCGCTCGGAATCCCACATCCGTCATCTCGGAGTGCGCGAGGATCAGGTGTTCGAACTTCACAGGCATTCGCGCCAGCGCCTCCGGGCAGGCGTCTCCCAGCGGGTTCTTTTGTAGCGAGAGTGAGCGTAGCCTGGACCACGCATCATGCTTGGCGAGCTTCATACAGTCCTCGCCAGTCAGCTCGTTACTCGCCAGATTGAGCGCGTGGAGCGTCGGGAAGAGCCCTGGCTGTGTGAGCGCCTCGATCGCCGTGGTCTCCCACCTGCTCCCCGGCGCGATCAGCGCAGCTAATGTCGGCATAAATGGCGCTCGCGCGATCGACCTCGCACATGCTGGCCCCACGGCGTTGCGTCCGATATCCAACAGCTCCAACCCCGCGAAGCTGGCCTGCTCGAAGTGTGCGCAACCTTCGCCAGTGATTCCCGTGCGCGAGAGCTTGAGCTCCTTCAGGTTGGCCAAAACTGGTGACTTCACCAACGCTTCGAGCGCGTCGTCATCGAGCGGGTTATTCTCCAGGGAGAGCGCCTCCAATCCTTGCAGCGAAGATGCTTGTGACAACACCTTCACGCTCGCGCTGTCGAGCCCGTTGCTTCCCATATACAACTTCTTCAATCGCGGCCAACGCTCGCTCCCCTCGCTCAACCAGCGCGCGCTCTGCTCACCAGGCGGAAACGCGTTCCAATCGAGCTGCAAGATCTCGAGCTTCGGTGCGGCGAGGAGCGCCAGCTTCTCGAGCCCCTCGCCGCGCAGGTTGTTCGAGCCGATGTCCAGACGATGTAGGTTTGGCCAACTCCCTGCCGACACGAGCGCATCACCGAGCGATGCGCCGAGTTGATTGTCCCACAGGATCAATGTCTCGAGCTTCGCGCGGTGCTCGTGTGAGAGCAGCGGCGAGACGGCGTCCATCTTCACGCCGCTCGCCCGAAGATGAACGTGTTCAGGGAGGGTGTTGTTGTCCCAGGCGTCGACCAACGCCTGGAGTGATTCGGGGCCATGGAGCGAAACCCACGAGATCTCGGCCAGGTGGGCGGTGTTCTCGAGGTTTTCGAAAGAGAGGGGGCGTTGTTGCACATCCAGATGACGCGCGAGTTTCCAGAGGTCTCTTCTCGGGATGGGGGTGTCGAGCGCCTCCCAATGGTCAGGCACGACGCGGAGCTCATCGTCCCATTTTGCCGCTGTAAACGCCTTGTTCAGGCGCGCCACGCCGCTGTCTGAGATGGGCGCGTGCTCCCATGCTTCGAGCATCGTCAGTAGCTCTTGCCAGCGGGATTTGCCCGGTCCCTGGGCGATGATTTCCTCGAGTTGCTCCAGGAAAGCCGCCTCACGCGCCGCTTCATCGATAACTGTTGTAGGCGTGGCTTGCGGCGCAGTTCGGCAGGAAGATCCTACGCAGAGCGCGAGAGAAGCCAGCAGAATAGACACGAGACGGGCGCGCGAGTGCATTCATAACCTCCATATCGATGCCCGAGTGTGACCAAACCTGACTCCACTGACAATGCCCGAGGCGCGTTGAACCTGCACGCTATCTCCCTCTACCACTCTCCCCAGAACAAACCCTGACGCTTCGACCCTGTCGCCTGCCGATGCGGTGGCGTGCAGGTTAACGCGCGGGTTCGCGCGTTAACGATGCGCGCTAACCTGCGAGCCGATGAGAGCTTTGCTGGTTCGCGCGCGAACACCCGCTGCCTTTGCATCACTCGCAAGGATAAGCCGAAGGATGCTCGCAGGTTCAGCGCGCCGCGGCGCGAGGTTGATGCGGCGAGGAGAGGGTGCTACTCCTTGCCCCTCGCCGCAGTTCGATGGCGAGATTTTGGTGGGTATCCAGGGAGTTGTGATGAAGAAGTTGTGGTTTGGTTTGGCTGCGCTGTTGTTGGTTTCGCCCGTGGCATGTCGCGGCGATAAGGCAAAGGTCGAGGACACCTCCGGCCAGGAAAATGTTGCTCAGACAAACGTCAAACAGGCGCAGCAAGACGCCGAGGCCGCGCTCGAGAAACAACTCGACGCGCTCTGGAACCTCCAGATGAAGCGCTCCCCCAGGTGGGCCACCTACGAGGGCATCCGCGATTACGATGATAAGCTCTCGGATCTCTCGCCAGAGGCCGAGGAGCGCTACCTCCAACAAGTCGAGGCGATCGCCAAAGAGGCCGAAGCGATCGACCCCGCGGCGCTCTCGCCAATGTCCCGCGATACGCGCGCCATGATCCTGATGAGCGCCAAAAACAAGCGCGCCTTGCAGGTCTGTCACACCGAGTGGTGGAGCGTCGATGGGTTGGGTGGTCCGCAGGTCTCCTACCTGATGATGCCCGTCTTCCACAGCATCCGCACCGAGAAGGACTTGCAGAACCTCGAGGCCAGGTATCGCCTGACCGGCGAGCAGATCGATCAGACCATCGCCAACCTGACCGAGGGCAAGAAGAAGGGTTACACGGCTGTGCGCGTCAACGTCGAGCGCGCCATCGCACAGCTCGACGCCTTGCTCGCAAGACCTGTCGAGGAAGACCCGATGCTTCGCATTCGCCCCGCGAAAGAAGGCGATTCGTTCGACACGACCTCGCTGCAAGCGGCGGTGAAGGATGTCGTTCGCCCAGCGCTCAAGCGCTATCGCGACTTCCTTAAAGCAGAGATCCTGCCCGTCGCGCGTGACAAGGTCGGCATCTCCGAGCTGCCCGATGGCGACAAGTGTTACGCCGCCAGGATGCAGAATCATATCGGGGAAGGTTACACCGCCAAACAACTCCATCAGGCGGGCCTCGACGAGCTCGAAGTGCTCGGCAAAGGGATGGTCGAGGTCGGTAGCGAGCTTGGCTTGAAGAGCCCCGAGCGTAAAGAGGTCATTGACTGGGTGAAGAACAACCCGGACCACTACGCGCCCGATGCTCCTACGCTGGTCAAGCTCAACGAGGAGGCCGTGGCGCGCGCAGAAGCCGCGATGCCTGAATACTTCGGGATACTGCCAAAGACGCCGGTGGTCGTGCGCGAGCTCGAACCTCACCGCGCTCCTGATGCGCCAGCGGCCTATTACAACCCGCCGCCATCCGCAGAGGGCGATCGTCCGGGCATCTACTACGTGAACTCTTACGAGCCCAGCACCAGGCCGCTCTTTAACCTCGAGGCGCTCGCATTTCACGAGGCGATCCCTGGCCACCACCTCCAGATCGCCATCGCCAAGGAGCTGCCAGATGTGCACATCTGGCGCCGAAATGTTGGCCAGACGGCGTTTGTCGAGGGGTGGGCGCTCTACGCCGAGGTGCTCGCTGGCGAGATGAACCTCTACTCGAGCCCGCTCTCTGAGTTCGGCATGTATAACTATCAGGCGTGGCGCGCCGCGCGCCTGGTCGTCGATACGGGGATTCACACCATGGGGTGGACGCGCCAGCAGGCGATCGACTTCATGACAGAACACACCGCGCTCCCCGAGAACGAGATCGCCAACGAGGTCGATCGCTACATCGCCTGGCCAGGGCAAGCGTTGAGCTACATGGTCGGAAGGCTAGAGATCATGCGCCTTAGAGAAGAGGCGAAGGCGAGGATGGGCGATAAGTTCTCGCTCTCGGAGTTTCACGATGTGGTGCTCGGGCGAGGGGCCGTGCCGTTGTCGCTGCTTCGCCAAAACGTGACGCGTTGGAGCGAGCAGAAGCTCGAAGAGAGCCCAGAAACGGCGCAGTGAGGGTTCGCCACGTCAACGGTATTCGATGCACATGCATGTGCACGCGAAAGGGAGTGATGAGATGACCGAGCAAGCAGATGACGCGCTCGTCGAGGCTATCGTCGCGCACGCCCAGCGCCGCCTGGACGAGCAGGCAAACCCGCAGTTGGCCAAGGAGATGGCCGCCTACATGAAGACCGAGATGCCTTTCTACGGAGTGCAGAGCCCGGCTCGCCAGGAGATCCTGCGGGAGCTAAAGAGAGAGCATAAGATCACAGATGCCGCTACGCATATGGCGGCAATCAAAGTGCTCTGGGCGTGCGAGCATCGCGAGGAGAAGTACCTCGCGGTGCGCCTCGCCAGGGCTTACCCGAAGCTCCTCACCTTCGACTACCTCGACCTTTTTCTGAGCATGATCCGCGAGGGCTCTTGGTGGGACTTCACCGACGAGATCGCCAGCAACCTCGTCGGCAAGATCCTCGAAAATCACCCGGAAGAGACCTGGCCATTGATGGATGATTGGCTCGAAGATGAGTGCATGTGGATCAGGCGCACCGCCTTGATCGCGCAGCTTCGCTTTAAAGAGAAGACCGATGTCGCCTGGCTGCTCGAGGCGTGCGAGGCGCTGATGCACGAGAAGGAGTTCTTTATCCGCAAGGCGATCGGTTGGGCGCTGCGCGAGCTCTCGCGCGTCGAGCCCGAGGTCGTGCGCGAGTGGACCGACGCCAACAAGGAGAACCTCTCCGGCCTGAGCTATCGCGAGGCGCGCAAACGACTGGAGAAATAAATCGCGCTTCTCAATCGCTCGAAACTCGGTATCTTGTGTGCGCAAGTTAGTGAACGCTTACAAGATTGCCAGAGAGGTCGCAGATGTCCTACGAGAGCGTGTTTCGCCCCGATTTGTTCGCCAACCAGACCATCATCGTCACCGGCGGCGGCAGCGGCATCGGCCGCTGCACGGCGCACGAGCTCGCCAGCCTCGGCGCCAGCGTCATCCTCATCGGCAGAAAGCAAGAGAAGCTCGAGCGCGTCCAGGCCGAGATCGAGGAGGATGGAGGCCAGGCCGTCTGGTGGACCTGTGATATCCGCGATGAAGAGCGCGTCACGCAGGTCATCAAGGAGATCGTCGAAGCTCACGGCACCATCCATCACCTCGTCAACAACGCCGGCGGTCAATACGTCTCGCCGCTCCAGGCGATCAACAAGAAGGGGTGGGACGCGGTCGTTTCGACAAACCTGACTGGCGGCTTCATGATGGCGCGCGAGGTCTTCAACCAGTCGATGGAGGATAGCGGCGGCTCGATCGTCAATATCATCGCCGACATGTGGCGCGGGATGCCCGGCATGGGTCACTCGGGCGCTGCGCGCGCCGGGATGCTCAACTTCACACAAACCGCAGCCGTCGAGTGGGCCAGGGCAGGCGTTCGCGTCAACGCCGTGGCGCCAGGTTGGATCGCCTCGAGCGGGATGGACACTTATCCCGATTACGTCAAGGCGACCTTGCCCGCTCTTCGCGACGCGATCCCACTCAAACGCTTTGGCACCGAGGCTGAAACCAGCGCCGCGATCGTGTTCCTGCTCTCTCCGGCGGCGGCATTTATCACGGGCACGTGTCTTTCTGTCGATGGCGCCGCGCCCCTGTTTCCCGCCACGTTCCCTGTCCCTGACCACGACAAGTCCGAGGCGTTCGATGGCTTCCATCGCTCCACCAAGCTCGACTTCATGGACGAGTAAGTCCGTCAGGTCGCGGTATCACTGGTTAGAATCAGGCGGCCTTCTTCGTCTCTTTCTCTGCGCCTGCGGGGAGCATCGGCGCGAAGAGCATCCCCACAGCGAGCAGCGTCGAGAGCATCAGGATCGCGTTGGTGAACTTGCCACGCGCTCCTGTCGTGAGCCCGAACAGGCCGTCGATCATGGGCGGTTGGAGCTCGATGGCGGTAACCGATGCGGCCACGCCCGCGGCGCCTCCAACAAAGAAGATCATCATGAACAGGCCCACACCTGAGCCCGCTTCTTCGCGTGGCAACATGCGGTTCACCGCGCTCACCAGTGGGCTCTGTGTGAAGGCAAAGCCGACCCCGAAGAGCGTCATCCCGACGCCCACACCGATCGGGCTCCCTCCTGCATAAACAGCGCTCACCAGCGCGCCCAAAATCATCGCGATCATGCCCACCACCACGGGCATCCTGGCGCCGACCCTGTCCGCCCAGTTGCCCGCGCGAGCGCTGAGCAAGGCGATCATCACCGCGCCAGGGAACAACACCGCGCCCACGCCGAGCGGCTCGAGGTGGTTGATCTCTGTCAGGAAAATCGGCGTGAGCACGACGGTGCCAAAGCGCGCGGCGTTAGTCGTCGCAGCGGCCACACAACTCGCCAGATATTTGGTGCGCTTGAAGGTCGCCGGGTGCGCGAAGGGGTTATCCTTGCGCATGATCCAGAACCCGAACGCCACCAACGAACCGACGCCCACGCCGATCGTGGTCAGGAACATCCACAACACGGCGCGGTTCTCCAGCATCTCGAACCCATAGAGCAGCGCACCGATGCCCGCAGATAGGAGCAGCGCGCCGACCCAGTCGAAGTTCTTGCCATCGACCTCGTTGAGTGATTCTGGCAGCACCTTGAGCGCCAGCGGGAACATCACGAGCACCAGCCCTGTGATCATAAAGACCACGCGCCAGTGCGCGAACTGCACGATGACGCCCCCGAGGAATGGCCCGATCGATGCCGCGACGCCCACCGTGCTCAGGATGTACCCGACCGCCTTTCCCTGTTGCTGTGGCGAGACGATCTCTTTGATGATCGATGTGCCGAGGACGGGCAGGGCGGCGGCGCCGGCGCCTTGCAGGAACCTGAGCGCGATGGCCAGCTCGATATACGGGGACGCTGCGACGGCCAGTGAGTTTAGCCCCAGCATCAGGATCCCGAACATGTAGAGCCGTTTCTTGCCGAGCATGTCCGCGAGGCGCCCGTTGATGGCGCTAAAGATGCCGAATGTCAGCGTGTAACCGGTGACCAACCAGCCATAGGTTCCCTCGCTGACGCCGAAGTCTCGGCCAATGTGTGGGAGCGCGACGTTGATCATGGTGCCGTTGACCACGGCGATAAAGACGACGGTGCCGAGCAGGATGAGGATCGTGCGAGTGGTCGCGTCGAAGCCTGCGTTCGGAGGGGCAGGGGATGAAGGGGTCGGAGAGGTGGCGTGCTGTTTCATAGGTGCTCCGGCGCTCGGTTGCTAGCGCGAGCGCGGTCTCGTGGGGGAGAGAGGTCGGTCGAGAGAGGTCGACCGGTGAAGGTGCGACAAACCTCGACACATCTGACAGTTTGTAAACCTCGCTCCTCCTCGGAACGGTTGCTGGCGTGTGTGGTGCCGTGCATACTTCGTGCGGCGAGAGCGCGTGAAGTGTGGCTGTGTACGCCGGAGGATCGATGCGTTGGAAAGTGTTGTGGTGCTTATTTGTCCTGGCTTTTATGGCTTGCGAGGCTCGCCCGAAGCCTGCCTCGAAGCCTGTTTCGCCACCCAACTCGCAGCCTGCCTCGCAGGATGCTTCGCAAACCTCACAGGTCGCAAAAGAGACCTCGCCAGCGGTTGATGAACCCACGCCTTCGCCGCTCGAGATCCCGATCGTCAAGGAACCTGTCGGCACACCTCCCGAAGGAGGCTGGCCGATGATCATCCTGATGCACGGTTTCAACTCGAACCATCGCGACTTCATCAAGGTCGCAGAGCTCGCCGCGAGCAAGGGGCTCTACGCGGTGAGCATCCCTGCGCCTCTCGAGGGTAGCAGGCCAGGTGGGTATCAGTGGAAGCGCGGTGATGTCGCGCTGACGCATCGCTACGTGCAGGCGATTCGCGAGGATATCGCGAACTCCACGGATGCTTCGAAGGATCGCATCTGGCTCGCAGGATTCTCACAAGGTGGGTTGCATGGCGCCTCGCTCGTCGCGCTCTATCCCGAGCACTACCGCGGCGTGCTGGCGATTTCGCCAGCGGGCTGGTCGACAGTGCCAGACGCCGTGAAGCCGAGTGATTTGTCCAGAGAGGTTGTGGTTGTCGCAGGCAACAGCGAGCCGGAGCGTTACGCCAAGAAGACGCAGGAGGTCGAAGCCTTGATGAAAAAGGCGGGATTGCTCGAGCAATCCCGCCGACATCCTGGCGCGCATCACTTCCCTCGCGACTGGCAACAGCAGTTTGGCGAGGTCTTCGCGCGCTGGGGTAAGAGCCAGTGATTTTGGCTCAGGCGCCGAGCATCATGCCGCCGCACACGCGCAACACCTGACCCGAGACGCCGATGGCGCCTGGCGAGGAGAGGAACGTGATCGCTTCGGCGACGTCGATCGGGCGACCGCCTTGGCTCAGGTTGTTCAGGCGACGACCGACCTCGCGCACCGCGACGGGGATCGCTGCGGTCATGCGCGTCTCGATAAATCCTGGCGCGATGGCGTTGATGCAGATCCCCTTGCTCGCGAGCGGCGTGGCCATGTAGCGCACGTAAGAGATCAGGCCCGACTTGGAAGCCGCGTAGTTGGTCTGGCCCATGTTGCCCGCGATACCGGCGACGCTGGCGAGGCAGACGATGCGGCCGTTCGCGCGGATGGCGTCTGCTTCGAGCAGGTGCGCGGTGACCTTTTCGACCGCGCGCAGGTTCACATCCAGGGTGAGCTGCCACTTCTCGGGGGACATCCTCGCGAGCGTCTTGTCGCGCGTGACACCAGCGTTATGCACGATGATATCGAGCCCACCATGGCGCGCTTTCACGAAGCTCTCGATGCGTTGCGCGGCATCCTCCGAGGTCAGGTCGAGCGGCAGTGAATCACCGCCGACTTCCTTGGCGACCGCGGTCAATGCATCGGTGTCGAACGGCAGATCGAGCGCGATGACGTGTGCGCCTTCTGCGGCGAGTCGCTTTGCCGTGGCCTTGCCGATGCCGCGGGCTGCGCCGGTGACGAGCGCGACCTTTCCCTCGAGCGCCGAAGTAAACGGGAGCCCGATGGCCTCGCCCTCGACGCGCGTACAGACGCGCAGCGGTTGGCCATCGATGTAGGCCGAATGCGCGGACAAAAAGAAGCGCAGGGGGCCTTCGAGGCGATCTTCTGCGTTCTTGCTCACGCGAAGCAATTGTGCGGTCGAGCCCTTCTTGCCGATCTCCTTGGCGACGCTGCGCATGAAGCCTTCGAGCGCGCCGGAGACGGCGGCCTGGCTGGCGTTCTCTGCATCACTGGAGGGTCTCCCGAGGATCAACACGCGACCGCTCATGCCGAGCGCGCGGATGATCGGGCCAAAGAAGGTGTGCAGCGCGTCGAGCTCCTGGGTGGACTCGAGCTCTGTGCCGTCGAAGACGATCGCGTCGATGGCGCCCACGTCTTCAGTGGACAACGTGCCGAGCTCCACGCCGAGCGTCTCTGCCATCTCGGAAAGCTCCACACCTTCTGGGACCTGGATGGTCGCGCCAGCGTTGCTCAGAACACGCAACAAGCGGGTCGCCGTGGCGCTCCCCTTCTTGCTCCAGAGCGCCACGGTCTTCCCGTCGAGGAAGTTGTCGACGTAGCCGCCATCCCCGCGCGCGAGCTGCGGGGGCATCGGCAGCGGCAAACCCGTGGTCTTGACCAGCTTGCGGAACTGAGGGTTTTGGGAGAGTTCGAGTAAGAGATCGCTCATGGATCGCTCCTTGGTTCTAATGAGCGCTGCATCACCGTGAACGGCCCGATTCATTCGAGCGTTCAGATGGATACAGCGCTCCTCGCAGTTGGAGAAGTTCTTATGACGCAGCGCGTCAAACGAGGCTTTTTACCACGAGTCTTTTTCGAGAAACAGGAGAGAACTCTTGATAGAAAGGCTCGCGCTCAGACCATGCCTGCCTTGCCAAGACGCCAGCGCACCTTGGCGATGGTCAGCGGGACGATCTTTCCTTGCACGCCGCCGGTCTTGCGCAAGGTACGCACGGCCTCCTTGAGCGTCGAGCCAGAGCCCGTGTAATCGTCGAGCAACAGGATGTTTGTCTCGGGGAAGAATGGCGAATTGCAGGTCATCAGGCCGTTGACGTTGGCGCGGCGTTGATCGTTGTTGAGCAGTTGTCCCTGGCGCGCTTCGGGCTCCTCGGACCAGTCGAGCGAGGTCAGGTCGACCTCGACATCGAGCAACTCGCCCAACCAACGCGCCGTCTCCACGCGTTGTGCCCAGTTCTGCGAGGGGACCGCCACGATCTTGTCGAAGGTGTATTCGTCGGTCAGCTTCTTCGCGGCGACCTCGAGGCGATCGAGCGCGTCCTGTGAGAGCGGCGTGCTCGCGTCGAGCGGCTCGCGCTGGCGGTTCACCATAAAGTCGATAAACGACCTCGCGCGAAGGTTCGAGTCGTAGAGCGAGAGGCCCTCTTCCATCACCGGACGCCTCGAGCCGTTGATCACCACCGGGCGCCTGCCAAGCCATGTCTGCGCGTCGTCGATGCTCTCCTGTGAGATCCCATTCACGTCGAGCAATGCTTCTCCTGTGCAGTGCTGACATCTGCCGCAAGGTTCGGAGCGCTCGTCTCCGAGCGCGCCACGCAGCGTATCCATCAGGCAGCCGACTTCGTTACGGCCATAGGCCATCATCTTCTCGAGCTCGCGCGTGCGGACCTTCTCCTGGCGCTCGTAGCGCGTGAGCTCCGGTTCGATCTGGAGCTCGGTGCGAATGTAAACCTGGCTGCCGCCTTGCTTGGTCTTTTCGACCAACCCTTGCTCGACGAGCTCCGCCACGACCACGATCACGCGCGTCGGGTGAAGCCCGCTGCGGCGCTTGATGTCTGTGAGCCTCGGTGGATTATCACCGGCGCGTTCGATCATCTGGAGGATCTTCGTGAAGTCCTCGAGCGATGGCCTCGCCGAGTGGATAAAGTGCTCCTGGATGCGCCTGTCCGCGGGGTCATAAATCAACACCCCCTTGGCGGGCAATCCATCACGGCCGCTGCGGCCGACCTCCTGATAATAAGAGGTGATCGAGCCGGGGATGTCGAAGTGCATGACGTAGCGCAGGTCCGACTTGTCGATCCCCATCCCGAGCGCATTGGTGGCCGAGATGGCGGGGAAATCACCGGCGATAAACGCGCTCTGTAGGTGCTGCTTTCGCTCCGGTGATTTGCCTGCGTGATAGGCGGGGACGTTTAGCCCCGCGTCGGTCAGGTAATCACTCACGATCTCGGTGTTGTCGCGCGTGGCGCAGTAAATCAGCCCCGGACCTTCGAGCGTGGGGAGCAGCTCCTTGAGGATCGCGAGCTTGTGCTCCATCCCGTTGGCTTCCATCCCCCAGAGCGAGATGTTGGGGCGATCCATGCTGCGGCGGTGCACGAGCAGCGCCTCCTCGCCGGCGGGCGCGAGCTGGGCGCTGATATCCGCCTCGGTGCGCGCGTCAGCGGTCGCCGTCAGCCCCAGGACGCGGACATCGGGATGCATCTCGCGCAGTCTGGCGACGAGCTTCGCGATCTCGCGATAGGCTGGCCTGAAGTCGTGACCCCAGGTCGAGATACAGTGCGCCTCGTCGACCACGATCATCTCGACGTTTAGCCCCAGCAGGAAGTCGAACTTGTCGATGTTGTCGAGCTGCTCGGGCGCGATAAACAGGATCTTGACCTCGCCGCGCCTGGCCATCGCGCGCGCCTCGTCGTTCTCGTCCATCGATTGATCGCTGTTGATGCTGGCGGCGCGGATGCCAAACCTGTCCTCGAGGTGTGAGATCTGATCGCGCATCAGCGCCAGCAGCGGCGAAACCACGAGCGTGATGCCGTCGAAGAGGCTGGCGGGGAGTTGGTAGAGGAGTGATTTTCCGTGGCCTGTAGGCTGGATACAGAGCAAGCCACCCTCTTCGAGCAGCGCCTCGATCGCCTCCTGTTGGCCCGGTCGAAAGGCGTCGAACCCGAAGACTTTCTTGAGCTGGCGTTGGAGCATCTCGCCATCGATCTTTGCTGCACTTGTCGCCATATCTGGCCTCCTCGCTGTCTTCCTGGGTTCTTGGCAACAGGGGATGATCATCTCCCTGCATCGAAGAGAGGTTGTGTAGCACCCATTCTTGCTTCGTGACAAACGCTGCGGCGATCGTCATGCGATGAAGCGAGCGCGACTGTTGAGCCTTCGCGAAGGCTTGCATCCGAGCGGCGTAGGGCACATGCTTGTGCGGCGCTTTGCATCGAATGTCGATCGTCGAGCGCGATGATTCTGTGGATATGAAGGTGGTATGCGACCTTACAAGCAAGCAAAAAAAGCCCTCTCGCGCCGTGATCTGGACGCGTTCTTCGACCTCATCTGGAGCGAGGACGAGCTCTATCAGGCGGATAAAAAAGGAAAGCACCGCATCGTCGACTTGCTCCTCGAGGATAAGTCATCCGAGGAGCTCTTCGAGCGGTTGTTCACCGAGCGAGGATTATCACCGGAGCTCGATACGGGCGATCCCTTCGCGCCGATGCCGATCCTGCGCTACTGCGTGCAGCACGATCGCGAGGAGCTCGCCAGATTGGTCCTCGAGCAGGGCGCCCGCGTCGATCGCGTCGACGAACAGGGGCAGGGCCTCGTGCATGAGGCCGTGGGCGTCGGATCGGCGAAGCTCGTGCGCTTGCTCGCGCAGTTTGGCGCGGACATCAACCTCGACACGCTCGATCGTGGCGATGGTCAGCGCGCGCCGCTGCATCTGGCTTGTGATCAGGGGAACCTCGAGGTTGTCGAGACCTTGCTCGAGCTCGGCGCGGACGTGACGGCCACGAACTGGCGCGGCGAGTCCGGGTTGCATATCGCGGCGTTCGCCAAGCACCCTGAGGTCATCGCTGCCTTGCTCGGGCAGGATGGCATCGACGTCGACCTCGAGCGCGGCGACGGCAAGACCGCGCTGCACCTGGCCGCGGATCGTCGTCAGACGGACGCCGTGGCGCTCTTGCTTCGCGCTGGCGCCGAGGTCAATCCCCGCGATGAGGATGGCTGGACGCCGCTATCCTACGCGTGTGCTCGCGGAGACTCCGATATCACCGAGCTTCTTTTGGCCAACGGCGCAGACCGATACGCCACGACGGCTCGCGATGTGCGCATCCGCGGCACGGAGATCCCTGAAGGGAGCAGCGCCCAGGATATCGCGCGATTGCTCGGTCAGCGGCGCATCGAGGAGGTCCTGAGCGATCCTCCCGAGGATGGCGTGTCGCTCGACGAGATCCTGGCCAATTACCCTGGTTTTCAAGAGTAAGCGAAGATGAAGACGCAGTGGCTCTGGCAGAAGGTCGACGCGGCGCCGATGCGATTGATGGTGCTGGGGATCGGTGCCACCATCGCGGCGCGTGCAGTACATCTGACGCTCTTTACCGAGCACCTCGAGAAGGCTGCGTTGCTCTTTCCTTACTGGGGCTTCGGTTGGTTGCCGAGGTTGCCTGGCGCGCTCGCCACTCCGTTTCTTTTCGCCATCGCGTGGTGCATGGTCTGGGCGATATCGAATCGCCCATCATCGCGCTATGGCGCGATCCTCGGGTGGCTCGGGTTTACCTATTATTTCCTGCTCGATGCCGCCTTCTACGGGCACATGAACTATGCGCTGATCTGGTTCGGGCTGGCGTTGATCGTGGCGCCGCCGGTGATGCGCGATGGGGATCGTGTGCCCGCGTGGTTGATCCTCGCGCCGCGCGTGCTGTTCGCCGTGATCTATTTCTTCGCGGGCGTGGTGAAGCTCTACCCGGAGTGGCTCGATGGCACGGTGTTGCTGATTTTTATGCAGGACGCCGGGATGTCGCCGGGGCTTTACGAGACGCTCTCACAAGAACCTCTCCCGTCTATCCTGGCGATCGCCGGGGCGCTCTTCGATCTGACGATCGGGCCGCTGCTCCTGATCCCCAAAACGCGCCGCTATGCGGTGGTCGTGGCGCTCATGTTTCATACGGGGAACACGATCCTCGTGGGGTTGGGGTTCTTGCCGCTCGTGTTCAGCGTGTTGACGCTGGCCGTGTTTCTCGATCCGGGCTGGGGCCGAAAGCTTCTTGGCTGGAAAGAAGATCCTCCAGAACCGATCGAGGCAGAGCCGCCTCCAATACCGGTGAGAGTAGCGCTCGGCGCGCTGTTGCTCTTTCATCTGGTGATGCCGCTCAGGCCATACATCATCTATCCGGGGGACTCGCGTTGGACGCACGACGCACAGCACTTCTCGTGGTGGCTGCGCTCGACCGCGACAAAGGCCAAGCTGAAGGTCTACGTGGTCAGCCTCGAGACGCCCCGGCAAGAGGTCGAGATGCTCGATTACATCACGATGTCACAGGGATCGATGGCGCACACGCCGAGGATGCTCGTGCACTTCGCTCGGTTCCTCGCCGAGGAGCGGCGCGCTCGCGGCGAGACGGGGGTTCGTGTGTATGTGGATGTGGAGGTCAGCTTGAACGGCAGGGAGTATCGGCGCTTTATCCCTGATGTTGTCGATCTGGCGACTGTCGAGGATACCTATTCGATGGAGCACCTGGTCGAGCACGAGTATCGATAGGTCCGCTCTATGCGCCGTCGGGCTGATTTTTGTAGCGCGTCGCCTGCGCTCTTAGCCACGCAGAGAGCTCCTCGCAGCGCAGGTCAAAGATCTCGGAGAGCAGCGTCGCGCGCGTCATCTCGGAGAGCCTGAGCGGATACTCCAGAAAGGAGACCTCGGCGCTGTAAGCCATGACGCCAGCGTTGGGATCGGCGTCGAGGAGGAACTCGATCTTTGCCAGATCCTTGACCGCCTGGACGACGTGATAGCCGCTCGGGTCGAGGTCTGGTTGCAGTCGAAAACGCCACCCTGGCGCGCGCTTCTCCTGCCTCGCGAGCACGTGTTGGATCGATTCCTTCGGGTCGAGCGCGACATCGGGCCGGATATGTTCCATGATCTCGGAGACGTTCAGGCTGCGAACCTTCGTGCCGAGGTCATTGTTGTTGGAGTTCGACATCACTTCTCCGAATCGATGCTCGTGGGTAGAGAGCAAAGTCTACTCCATGACCTCGAGAAACACGAGAATCCTCCATCGTACCCTTTCCGGGTGCTTCGCCAGCGTTTCGCCCACGAACCCCGGAGGCGCGCTATTTTCCAGTCTGTGTGGAGATTTTGATGGCCTGGAAAATAGCGCGCCTCCGGGGTTCGTGGCCACCGTTGGTGGAGCGCGTGAGGACAACCTCACAGAAAACACTGCCCTTGCCCTCGATAGGTCAACGCCTCCTCGACGACCTCCTCGTCGCGGCACAAATACAACCTCTCGAATCGCTCGCACAGCTCGCCAGCTTTTGCATGGCGCATGAAGATCGGGTCGCCCAACGAGAGCCTCTCCTCGCCGCGATACTTGACGGGGGTTTGCACCTCGCCAGCGCCCTCGAACGGCGTGAGCTTCGCGCCTTCGGGGAGGTGTGGTCTGGGGAGCGTCTCCGGTCCTCCGGCGCCTGAAGATGTGTAACCTCCGCCAAGGCAGGTGAAGATGTCTGGCGTAGGTTGCCTGACGATGGGGATGGCAAAGCCTGCCGCCGGGTAATACGTGTAGTCAGCGTGGTGCCCGAAGAGGATCGGTCCATAAAAGGCAGAACCTGCGGTGACTTCGGTTACGACCTCCTCGCCAGCGTTGAGCTTGAGGCTCCCCGATCCTCCCGCGTTGACAAAACGGAGCGGGCAGCCGAGCGCTTCGATGGCCTGAACCAACATCGCGCGTCGATCGACCACCTCGGCGCTCGACATGCGCTTTAGCGCGCGTTTGACAAGATTCATCGCGCGTTGTCCAGGGACGGCGTCCGCGGTGCCCGCGATCTGACCTTCGTAGCCCATCAGGCCGTCGAGCTCGAGGTGTGGCGAGTCGAGGATTCGTCTGGCGAGGTCGATGACCTTGTTCGGATCACGCAGCGTGGTTCGCAACGCGCCAAAGTGCAGGCCGAGGTGGTTCGTCCCCATATCCAGGTCGAGGCAGACGCGGATGACGTAGCCAGCCTGACTGGCGGCGAGCTCGTATCGCGCGAGGTGCTCCTCGCAATCGGCCATCAGTGTGATTTCGGGAGTTTCCGTGGTGTGTCTGGCGACCGCCTCGAGCTGCGCCATATCCCAGGTGGGGTAGGCGACGAGCAGATCATTGAAGCCCTGCTCGAAGAGCCAGAGCGCCTCGGCGGCGGTGAAGCAGAGGACGCCGCGAAACCTCGGGTCCGCGGCCAAGATTTTTCGCATGATCGGGGCGCAGCGGATCGATTTGCTCCCCAGGCGAACTGGCTTATCACCGCTGTAGGAGAGCACCTGCGCGATGTTCGCGTCGAGCAGATCGAGGTCCACGAACGCGAACGGCGCCGCGATCTTCGCGAAGGTTTTTCGGTAGTTTTGGTAGGTGCGTGTGTGCGGCGTCTTCATCCTGACCTCTTCGTGGCGTGGCGTTTGTGATAGCGCCGCGCAGTGAAAGAGGGAAGAGGTCAGGACGGAAGGCGTCCTCGTTTTAGCTCGCGAGCTGGAGGTCGGTGTCCTCGTTGGCGGCGTACTTGCAGTTCGCCGCGAGCGCTGCTTTGACGCGCTGCTTCTCGTCGAGCAGCTTCGCGCGGTAGGTCACCAGGCGCGTGTACTCGGCGCGCTCCTCATCGGTCAGGTAGCCCTTCATTTGTTGGAGCGCGGGCTCGGTCATCTCCAACTGGAGCGCGATGTGTCCGAGGTAGGGGCGCAGCCAGGTGGCGAGCTCGCCGGGCTCTCGCGACCAGATCCTCTCCTTGCGCTCGAGGACCTCCATCTGCTGCGCGCGGCGTGCTTCCCAGGTCTGCTCGTCGAGGGTGCGACGGAGCAAGAATTCTGTGAGCAGCGCCAGGTAGTCTTGGTGTTGGTGGTGGATCGTCTTCTTCATGGCATCTCTCCTCACACTGAGGTTCCTGTTTCTATCAAGAACATCAACAAGTTGAGCGAAAAGAAAATGCCTCGGTCGTGTTTTGTTTTATCGATATGCGATCTTTTGTTTTGGGGCCAACTCCAGGGCTACCTGAAGGCCGCGATCGCCTGGAGATAAGCCCATGTGACGGCCACCTGATCCGAGCTCGTGGGGAACAAATGTGAGAAGCCAGTCTGGAGCGTGAGCCCATCCTTGAACTTGTAGCGCGCGGTCACGTCGACCTCGAGACCTCGTGGGTCGAGCGCGGCATCCCAGAAGTGATGCGCCATCAGGTCGAGCATCACGCGCTTGTTGTCGAAGGTGAGACCTGTGCGCGCCTGGAAGATGTCGGTGCGCCTGAAGATATCCGCCAGTCCGAGGTGCCTGTGCGCAGCGGCGTAGAGCGGGTCGTAGGCTTCGATGACATCCTCGGTGGTTTCATCATCGCCGCTGGCGTAGATCCCGCCAAGCTCCAGACGAAGTGTGTCGATCAGCGCGACGCCGACCTCGGCCTCGCCCATGAACCCGCGACGTTGGCGCACATCCTCGTAGTCGACGCACTCGGCTGATTGATTGTCCGCGAGCGCGAGCGTGCAGTTGTCGCCCACCTGACCCACGACCTCCAACCTGGCATCCACCAGGCTCCACTTGCCCTTCAGCCTCGTGCCGAACGCGGTGATGCGGTCGCGGTTTGGCCCATCGTAGTTGGTCGGTGTGGAGCGATGATCGCGCAAGGCGTAGACGTCGATCTCTTGCATTGCTGGCGCGAGCAGGCTCGGCTCGAGCTGCACGACGAGCGCGCCCATGTAGCTGTCAAACGTATAGGCGGGCTCAGTGACGCCGTTGATGTCGGGGAAGTTCGCGTACTTCACGCCGAAGGCATCGATGGCGAGCCCCTCGAAAGGGACTCCATGAATGCGGACGCCATCAGACGCGCGCCCGATCTGGTTCCACTCGGCGCGCGACCAGACGAGCTCTTCGCCATAGGTGATCTGGAACCTGCCCGCCTGGACGTTGAGGCGCTCTTCACCATAGCGCAGGTAGGCCTGGAAGATGCCGATCCCGGGTGTGTTCAGGTTTCGCGTGCCGGTCAGGCCGTAAACGCCCGAAGCCTGTGGCTGGATAAACCCCTCGAGCCTCCCGACGCGACCGCTCACGTCGAGGCGAACGCGATAGGACATCACCTCGCTCCAGGTGTCATCCGTGCGCCTTGTCTCGACCCTGGGGCGGACCTCGGCGCCAAGACTTGGCGGAGAGGAACCTCTGGGGCCTTTTTTCTCAGGTTCTGCGAAGGCGGGATCTGGCTTTACAGACCACGCCTTCGACCACCCTTCCTCGGTGGCCGGTTGTTCTGCTTGTTTTGGCGTTTGCGCCTGCAGGGAGGGGGTGAGGAAGGTCAGGGATGCGAGCGAAAGAAGTGATGGATAAACAACGCGGGAGATCATACCAGGCAAGCGAGCGCTCCTTATTTTTGCGGCGAGAGCCGGGTGCGCGACGACCTCTCTCGCCGCGCAGGGAACAATGCGATTGCCTGGAATATAGCCCGAGGCGAGGAGCGGGGTCTAGACCCCGCTCCTCGCCTCGTCGGTTTGGCTCTTATTCGCGTTCGCTCACATCTCTTCGCCGCAGAAACCAGCCGCGTCTGTGGTGTCGAGTGTTTCTGCCCCGGAGCCTTGGCCAAGGTCGAGCGTTCCTTCCCAGTCGAGCTCGATCCCTTCCTGGTCCGAGGTGTCGCGCTTGACGCGCACCGTGATCACGCCTTCCTCCACCTCGGGGATCTGGATCCCGTAGTCGAAGACGCACATGCATCCACAGCGCGCCTCGGAGCCATCTTCGAGGATGGCAGGGTCATCCGTCTCGCGCAGCTCGTAGGTGGCCTCGGCGACCTTGTACGCCTTGATCTCGCGCTCGCCACAGCAGTTCATGTAAGCGCGCGAGTCCTCGAGCCGAAGGGTCTGGCTGCTCGCGTCATAGCTCCACTCGAGCACCTCCGCGGCGCAGTATTCAGGGGTTTGCTCCTGATCGCCACACTCGACAAAGGTCGCCATCTCGCCGACCTCGACCTCGCCCGGCGTGGTGTTGTTCTCGCCGATGGTGCTGTTGTTTGGCGAGGTGTTGTTCACCGTCTGGTTGTTGCTCGGCTCGAGATCCCACTCGATGACCGCCTCCTCTTCGATCTGCTCGAGGGTGCTCTCTGGGACCATCTCCTGCCCGGCACACACCGAGACGTTCTCGAGGTCATGGCGGTGCGGCAGCGAGGTCGGGCAGGCAAAGCCCGTCTCTGTGATCGCCTGGCTGCGGTAGACGCAGTAGTCCGCGCCATCCTGTGAGACCTCCAGGCCATTCGCGCCGCACAGGCTCGAGGAGGTGTTGTTGTCCGCGCTCTCTCCGTTGCCGCAGGCCGCGAGCGAGAAAAGGAGCGTGAGGGCGAGCGCGGATTTTGCGAGCAGCGTCATACGTGAGTTCATTTCGGGCTCCATCGTGTTCGAATTCGAATAAGGGGAAATCAAAGGTCGTGCATTGGTATCAGGGTTCATTCTTCATCCTCATCATAGGTGTATGTTCGCTGGATAAACTCGTAAGGAGCCCAGACCAGCGAGAGGTCGATCTCCTGGGCGTCTTCGTCCTCTTTCGCGAGCGCATCGAGCTCGCGCAAGGTCTCCCAGATGACGTCGTTGTAGAGCGCATGCAGCCTGGGCATGTCCTCTTCGCGAACGCGCAGACTCAAGGTGCGCGCGAAGGCGTGCGGGTCGTCGTGAAAGAAGCGCGCGTCGACGGCGTTGGCGACCGTGGAGAGCAGGTTGTTCAAGCCGTCGATTCTTGCCAGCCAGTCCTGACTCACGAGCCGAAACTCGGAGCGAACCACTTCGTAAACCCAGCTATCCTCGTCATCACCCTCGCGCTTGACGCGCTTTTGCTCGACGAGTTGTTCGAGCGCCTCCTCGACGTCCTCGGTCGGGGAGTGCTTGAGGAGCTGGAGGATGCGCGCGTGGCTCAATGATTCGGCCCACAGCATGAACTCGATGCGGCGAGGAAGCTCCTGCTCGACCTCTTCCTCGGCGAAGTTGCGCCGAAGGCGTGTGGCGAGCTGGGAGACCTTGCGCATGCTGATATCGAGCAGCGCGCTGATCTGCCTCATCTTGAGTCCGCGACGACGCGTCTCGTGGTAGAGCGACATCTGGAGCAGATCCACGAGCTCCTTCATCGACATTTCGAAGGGGAGCGAGAGTCTGGCTGCCAGCCCGAGGCAAGCGTAGATCACGCGAGCTCGGTGGATGTTTGGATCGTTTGACATGATTCCATTCCTGCCCGGCGCGTTGTCCGGGCGTCTTGAGATACGCAGAAATTTGCATAAAAATATCCCGATGTCAAATTTTTACGCAAAAAAATGCATAAAATATGTCAAGCGCAAAAAGTCGAGGTGGTTGTCAATCGAGCGATCGCGCGCTATTGGACTGCTCGTGAGGCACAATATGGCGCGACGACAGCGGGAGCATCGAGCATGACTGGCATGGGTCTGAATGATGAGCTGTGGGTGGTTTTCGAGAGGTTGCTCGAGGACGCGCGCAGGCAAACGTCGGCGCTGGCCGCGCTGGTGTGGTTGACGCAAGCGTGGCCAAACGTGGCCGAGCGTGATGTGTTGGTGGACGAGGCTTGGCGCGCGCTGCCCGATGATATCGCGGCGGGCGCGCTCGGGTGGGCGTTGGAGATGGTGGACGCAGCGCAGCTGCTCGCCGCGGCTCACGAGCACGCGTACACAGCGAGCGCCAGGGCGCACCTGTTGGCGATGCTCGTCTGGTTGTGGCGTGTGGGCGGTGAGCGCACCGAGCGTTGCACGCTCGAGTTCGTCGATGGGGTCATCTGGCCCGAGCGCTTTGTCCCGATGCATCCGCGCCGAAAGAGCGCCAATGATATCCCATCGGTTCGGCTGGAGTTGTTGGCTGGCGAGTTTACGATGACACCGCTGACATCACACGAGCCAGGGTACTGGATCGCGCGCGCGTCGGTCGCACCAGCGCGACCTGGCGCGCTGTTTCGCACGTACTCGGGGGAGCAGACCTTGCTGCTGTTGCAAAAGCTCGGGTGGCCGCTGGATGGATCGCGAGGGGTCGAGCGCCCCGTGTCGTGAGCAGGGGTCAAAGAGCCAAAGAAAAAGCCACCTCGCGAAACACGTCGTGAGGTGGCTTTTTCTTTGGCATGGCGTGAATGCGAAGCTTCGAGATGATAAAGCGCTTTGATTGTAGCGCTTTATCATCTCGTCGCGTTCATCACATCGCGCGCCTTCTCCTGATGAAGAATGCGCCCAGGGCGAGGGTCAACAGGGCGAGGTGCCATGGCCCGCGAGGTGCGGGAGCTGCGACCGAGTCACAGCCGCAGCCGCCTCCCTGGTAGTTTCCTGTGGAGTCGACGTCCACGTCGTCATCGCAGGCATCGCCGATGCCATCCTCGTCTACATCGATCTGGTCGGCGTTCTCGACGACGCGGCAGTTGTCATCGGCATCGGTGACCTCATCGCCATCGCTGTCGAGGTCGATGAAGTCGGGCGTGCCGTCTCCATCGGTGTCGACAGGATCGGTTTCGAGGTCATCGTCACCGGCCTCGTCGATGTCTGCCACGCCGTCTTCGTCCGAGTCTGTGTCGAGCGCATCGATGACTCCATCCTCGTCGGTGTCCAGTGGGTTTTCGACATCTTCACCGACTTCGAACGCGTCGTCGATGGTGTCGTTGTCGCTGTCCGCGTTGTTCGGGTCGGTACCGAGGACGTCTTCTTGTGCATCGGTCAGGCCATCTCCATCCGTGTCCGTGTCGTTGACTGTGACGCGAATGACGAAGCCTCGCGAATCGCTCTCGGTGCCATCGCTAACCTCGGCAGTGACCGTGACATCACCCGCATCCTGCGCGGTGGTTTGCCACGAGATGTCGCCGGTTGCCTCGTCCAGGGTCGCGCTTTCGGGGAGGCTCGTCGCGCCAAACGTGAGGGTGTCGCCATCGACGTCTTCAGCAGCGAGCGTGATGCTCACCAGATCGCCAGCGACGACCTCGATCACGGCATCGGTTGCAGGGGTCGGGTCGACGAAGAAAGGCGCGTCGTTGACCGGGGTCACGGTCACGGTCACGGTCGCCTCGTTGGAGTTCTCACTTCCATCGTTGGCCACCACGGTGAAGGAATCGCTGCCGTTGTAGTCTGCGTCAGGCGTGTAGGTCACATCTCCTGTCGCGTCGACGGAGGCGGTGCCGTTGGTCGGCTCGCTCGAGATGGTGAAGGTGAGGGTGTCGCCGTCTGCGTCCGTGGCGTCGAGTCGAGCCGAGCCCGCGACATCTTCATCCGTGGTGAGCTCGAGGTCAGCGAGCACAGGGGCGTCGTTGACGTTGCCCACATCGATGGTCACGGTCGCCTCGTTCGAGTCGACCGTGCCATCATTGGCGGTGAACGTGAAGGAGTCCATCCCCACGTAGCCCATGTCCGGTTCGTAGGTGAACGCGCCGGTCGCGGCGTCGGTCAAGACCAGCGTGCCGTTAGCGGGCATGGTCGCGATGGCAAAGGTCAACGCATCGCCATCCACATCGGTCGCGGCGAGTGTCTCCATCACGAGCGTGTCCTGGGCGGTGTTCACGGTCCCGTCCATGGCGACAGGCGCGTCGTTGATCGGTGCGACGGTGATGTTCACGGTCGCTTCGTTCGAGTCGAGCGTGCCATCGTTGGCGATAAACACGAATGAATCGCTGCCGTTGAAGTCGGCATCGGGCGAGTAGGTGTAGGCGCCGGTCGAGGCGTCCGTGATCATCACCGTGCCGTTGGTCGGTTGTGTGACGATGCTGTAGGTGAGCGCGTCGCCGTCGCTGTCTGCGGCGGAGAGCGTCGACGAGAGGTCGGTGTCCTCGTCGATGGTTTCGTCGGCATCGCTCGCCACAGGCGCGTCATTCACGGCGCCCACGTCGACGTTCACGGTCGCCGTGTTCGAGTCGACGGTGCCATCATTGACACGGAACGTGAACGAGTCGAGCCCGACGTAGTTCAGGTTCGGAGTGTAGGTGTAGGCGCCGGTCGAGGCATCCGTGATCACCACCGTGCCATTGGTCGGCTGCGACACGATCGAATACACCAGGGCGTCGCCATCGATATCGGTTGCTGTGAGCGAACCCATGGCCACCGTGTCCTCGGGCGTGTTCAAGTTCCCATCGGTAGCGACAGGTGCATCGTTTGCTGGCGTGACCGTGATATCGACTGTCGCGGTGTTGGAGTCGTCGTCGCCATCGTTTGCCTTGAAGGTGAATGAATCACTTCCGTTGAAGTCGGCATCGGGCGTGTAGGTGTAGGCGCCAGTCGCGGCGTCTGTGATCATCACCGTGCCGTTGGTCGGTTGTGTGACGATGCTGTAAGTCCATGCGTTGTCGTCGATGTCCGTGGCGGTCAGCGTGCCCGAGCCATCGGTGTCTTCTGCTGTGGTGAGCGTTCCATCGTTGGCCACGGGCGCGTCGTTTACGGGCGTGACCGTGATGTTGACCACCGCGATGTTGGAGTCGTTGGTGCCGTCGTTGACGCGAAACCTGAAAGAGTCACCGCCGCTGAAGTTCGCGTCGGGCTTATAGGTGTAGGTTCCCGCGCTCGTGTCAAAGGATGTGAGCGTCCCGTTGGCTGGCCCCGAGACGAGGATGTAGGTCAGCGCGTCGTTGTCGAAATCGAACGCATCCATACTCGTCGAGAGTGTGACATCTTCGGCGATCGTTTCGGTCGAGGCGATCGCTTCGGGTGTGTGGTCAGAGTCACAGACATCTCCCGCACCATCGCTGTCGTAATCGGCTTGGTTCGCGTTCGAGATCGTGGGGCAGTTGTCATTGCAAAGCGTGACACCGTCGCCATCGACGTCCGAGTCCGCGGGCGCCTCGATCGCGCCCATATCTGCGACCGCAGAGCCCTGGCCATCGCCGTCGAGGGGGCGCGAGGTGCCGTAGACATCCACTGCGATGGCCGAGTTTGCCGTGTCGATGACCGGCGAGCCACAGCCCGGCGTGAAGTCGCGGTTGCTCGGATCGATAAAGAGAGGGTCGGCGTTGATGTTTCCGGTTCCTCCCGTCACTGGCGCGTTGGAGTAATTGGCGGTGACGGGGCCTTGCACGATATCGTTGGCAGACGAGCCGTTGTTGAAGTTGCCCTTGACGATCGAGTTGGTCATCGTGAGCGTGCCGTTCGCCACGAAGATGCCGGGGCGGTACGTCGGATTGACGCCGCCACCAGCGTCTTTTGCCTTGTTGTTCGTGATCGTGACGTGATCGAGCGTCGAGTTGCCAGAGGTCTGGTAAATGCCGGTGTAGTACGAGACGCCGGAGTTTCCACCAGCGTCGTTCCGGTTGTTGTGGATCAGGACGTTTTCGAGGTGCGGAGAGCCTCCATTGATCCGAACGCCTGTTTGGAGGACTGTCCCGGACGCGCCGCCGACATCTGCGAGGTTATCGCGGATGATGACGCGCTCGAGCCGTGGCGAGCCGCCCTGGATGTAGACCCCCACGCTGATATCATCCCCGATGTTTCCACCGAGCTCGGCGGAGTTGTTGGAGATGATACAGTCCCGCACGATCGCGTCGCTGTTCAGGCGCAGCCCCACACCGCCCGACGAGCCGAACCCGGCGTAACCTCCCCTCAGGGTGAAGCCTTCGAGGATCGCGGAGGAGCTCTCGTTGTTGGCGAGCGTGGCAGGGAAGCGCCCACTCTGCGTCGCATGAATCGTGGTGGAGTCTCGGCCTGCGACGCCGATGACGTGGATGTTTTTCCCGTTGAAGTTGATGCGTTCGTTATAGGTGCCTGCGGCGACCTCGACACGATCGCCATCGGTCGCAGCGTTGATCGCTGCCTGGATCGTCGCGTGGTCGCCAGGGACAGTGATCGTGGCTGCCGTCGCCACGCCCTGCATGCCGAGCAGGACGAGCGCGAACGCCGTGATATTCGCGGCCGTCCGCGTCAACAGCGTCGAGCTGGGTGTTTGGATTGAACTCATATTCATTTCCACTCCTCAGGTGATTGAAAACCATGGACATCATCATGGTATTGGGAGGTCGTCGTGGGTGATCTCTATAAGGAAAGGCCCCTGCTGTCGACGAACACTTAGGGTATATCTTGCATATCTTGCATTGTGTGCGCAGCAGTTGCTCGTATGAACTACCAATGGCACGTTGTTTTCGGCATGTGCTGAAAGGTTCGAGAGATCCTTGTGAGGGCGTGATGCGTAATTTTTTCATCAGTGTTCGTGAGGGAGCCGTCTCATTTCTGGCCACACCACGTGGTTCTCGATACAGGAAGAACACCATGAATCAGCAGACCGAATCGATGACCCGCGCGGTATTCACGAGGTACTTACTCACCCTGGTCGCGATGTTGTGCGCTGTCAGCTGCGCCACGTTGACGCGTCATCGCGAGGTCGCGGGGCTCGAGGTGCACACGCTCCGGCTCGAGTACGCCAACGCGTTTCTGATCAAGCAGGGTGAGAATGCGTTCCTGGTCGACGCCGGGCATCCTCACAACGCAGAGAAGCTCGAGGAGAAGATCCGCGAGGCAGGCACTGATCCCGCTAACCTGCGCGCGATCATCATCACGCACGGGCACGCTGACCACGCGGGCGGCGCCTCGCACTTCCAGGACAGGTACCAGACGCCTGTGATCGCGGGGCGTGGTGACGAGGAGCTCTACACGGAAGGGAAGATGGGGAAGCTCTGTCCCACCGATCGGACCGCGAGGCGTCGCCACGAAAAGTCATCCGCGTCGACGTATCCTCCGGTCCTTGTCTCGACCTGGGTCGACACGGAGAGCGCCCCGATCGATCTGGAGCCTCTGGTCGGGATCAAAGGTCAAATCATGCCGATCCCGGGTCACACCGAAGGCTCGATCTGGGTCAAGCTCGGCGAGGTCGCGTTCGTGGGAGATTTGCTGCGCGGCGAGATCGTCGGTAACGACGCGACGCTCCACTTCTACATGTGTGATCTGGAGGATAACCACGGGGATATCTCGGCGGTGCTCGCGGAGAACCCCGGGATACAGACCTACTTCACGGGCCACTTCGGGCCGGTGACGCGCGAGCAGGTTTCGGAGTTTGTCGAGGAGTGGGAGCCCGGCAAGTGAACGTCGCCGGGCGCGTGCTCAGGATGCCATGAACAGGCGCGTGCGGTTGCCCATGCGCTCGGCGTGGTTTGCCATGTCGCCGACCTTGTTAAAGATCTTGTTCCAGATCAGCAGGCTGCCGGGCTTGATGCGGTCTTCGATGGAGAAGAGCCTGCGCGCGAGGTCATCCTGCACGATGTCGGCGGCGTGTTCGAGGCGGCCGAGCTCGTCGATCATGCGCAAGACGTCAGCGGCCTCCGGGCCGCCAAAGCCTGCCATGGCGAGCGCGTCGAGCCGATCCACCACGGAGATGGCCTGACGCACCGTGGTCATCACACGCCTGACGAGGCTTTTCAGTGGCTCGATCAACTCGTCGTGTGGCTCCATTTGTCTCAACGTGAACAGAATTCCGACATCCTCTGCGCAGTCTGCGATGGCGTCGAGCGAGGAGAGCGCGTCCAAAAAGTCACGCCGATCCACGGGCATGAACAGAGATCTCGGCAGGTGATCGCGGGCTTCGATCTTGAGCTGATCGGCTTCGTATTCGAGCTGGCTCAGGCGCTCCGAGTAGAGGATCACTTGCTCGTGATCACCCTCGAAGTAGGCGTCGAAGAGCAGAGGGACGACCTCTGCACATTCTCCCACCTTGGTCCCCAGCGCTTGCATCGCCTGGAACGGGTTTCGAGCAAAAAGTCCAAAAATCGAACGAGCCATCATCTGTCGGTGCCCGGGTGGATAAGAGGTTTCAGCGGTAACTGTTAAGATTCATCTTTTCTTTGCTGACTTGTCAAGCACAGCAGCAAACACAAATTTGCACGCGCGCATGACTTTTTCACGAAACAATTGCGTGTCTGTGTCGATGACGATCCCTGGATACCTGGCTTGAGTTCTGGGCGCCAAGAGGACATCGACATGCGAACTGCTGAATTCCCCGTAGTGGAGCCGGCGAAGGCGGGGCGCCGCGAAGAAGACTCCTTCTCGGGGACATGGTCCCACGGGGAGCACCTTTCTGCTGCGCGCACGCTGACGCGTTTCGGTAGCGCCGGGGAGTCTCCTGAAATTACCCCGGGCGTGATCATCGACCGCAAGTATCGCATCCTCGATTGCCTCGGCGCGGGAGGCTTCGGGCGCGTCTATATGGTCGAGCATGTCTTCCTGGGACAGCGCTTCGCGATGAAGCTCCTGAACCACGAGATCTCGAGCGATCCTGCCTGGGTCGAGCGCTTCCATCGCGAGGCGCGCGCCACGAGCCTCATCGGCCATGAGGGGATCGTCTTCGTCACCGACTTCGGGCACGCCGAGGGGATCGGCTATTACTTCGTCATGGAGCACTTGCTCGGCGAGACGCTCGAATTCCACATGCACGGCGCGCTCCCCATGGACATCGGGCGCGTGGTCAGGCTCGTGCTCGCCATCTCCAGCGCGCTCGCGGCGGTGCACGACATCGGCATCGTGCACTGCGACCTCAAGCCCTCCAACCTGATCATCACCCAGCGCAGCGATGGCGTCGAGACACCAAAGATCCTCGACTTCGGCGTCTCGAGTCATGTGACGGGCAATCAGGAAAAGATCTTTGGCACCCCCCTCTACATGGCCCCCGAGCAGACCATCTCGATGAAGGTCGACCGGCGCGCCGATCAGTTCTCGCTCGCGGTGATTCTCTACGAGCTCATCACGGGCCGCCGTCCCTGGAATATCAAGCGGTGGGAGGACGCCTCGCCGTGGCATCGCGAGCGCAACACGCCAAAGCCTCCGAGCTCTTTCATGCAGCATGGCAACGCCGAGATCGATGGCGTGATCATGCGCGCGCTCGAGATCGATCCCGTGCGCCGCTGGCCCGACATCCAGAGCTTTGCCTGGGGGCTGGCCATGGCTTCGGGCATCGAGTGGAGCGCGCTCCCTGATCCCTGGGACAGCGCAGGAGCCTCCGCGCGCGGTCCCTCTCGCTCCGCACGTTCAGCGCGCAGACCCCCTCCGCTCGCCGCCGTCGTCGAGGTCAGCGAGCCTGCGACCGCGGTGGATTCGATGATGGTGTACGTCGACGCGCTCGGGTTCTGTCCTGATGCGCTGGCGTTCGATGATCTGTCATTCGATGAGCCAGACATCTTCGAGGGGCCGATCCTCTCGGTGCACTTTCGAACCTCCGAGAGGTTGCGCCGGGAGTGGCGCCGTAACTTGCTCGCGGGGGCGCTCTTCGCGCAGGGTGATTTCTCACTCATCGTGGGGAGCAATATCGGTGTCCGGCTGATCTATGAACCGTTGCATCGCGAACTCCTCGTCCACGGCTTCATCTCCGATATCCTCGAAGATGGAGAGATGTCCGGGGTCGCGATTCGCTTCGGGGAGGCGTCCCGAGGTCAGATTTACGGCTTCATCAAATCGCTCAAGCTCGGGCTTGGCTATCGCGCCGAGGATGTGATCACGCCGCTTCGAGCGTTGAGAGAGGATGATGACTTGAGCGTCGAGGAGGCTTTTGTCTACACGCGCATCATGGGGGCGACGACCATCGCCGCGACGCGTCGGTTGAGCGTCGGGCTCTCGCTCGAGGTCGATCACGTCCTCGGCTCACTCGTCCAGAAGGGGTTGCTCTTGATCAAACCTCGCGGGCTGACCTCGACGAAGACACAGCGCGAGCCGCCGAGCTCGTGGGTGCAGTCGCACACGCGAACGCAGCGAGTGCGCACGCTCTCGACGAAGACACGCGCGGCGATCGAGGAGACGCTCGCCAAGGTCGAGTACTTTATCTCGGTGGCCAACTACCTGGCGGCGATCAACATCCTGTACCAATCGCTCGAGCTCTTCCCCACCGAAGCACAGCTCTATTACCGTCTGGGGATGCTCTATGCGCAGTTCGAGCAGGACTTCGAGCGCGCACAACAACTCCTCGAGACCGCCGTGCGCATCGATCCTGTCGAACGTCGCTACCATATGGCGCTCGAGTATCTCGATACGTTGATGCTTAACTCTGAATGACCGCTGACGCGATCACGCGCGCCGCGTCCTCGACCTGCGCTCGTGTCAGCGCCAGCCCGCGCGGTGATCCTCCCACAGCCTCTCTTCCGCCCCACCCCTGAGGCTCGAGGCGAGAGAAGAGGTTCTTTAGCCCTCCCTCGCCGAACAGAGCCTCGGCGACCGCGATGTTCGGGCAACCCACCGTGACCTGCCCTCGCCCCTCGACCCAGGAGAGCACCACGGGGTGACGCCACCCCGAGGGCGAATCATAGGGGCCGCTCGATTCGTCGCGTCCGTACCACTCCGAGAAGCCAAAGACGCGCGAGTTGTAGATCACGAGCGCGCCATCGAGCTCGACGCCGCGCTCGTCGAGATCGCGCATGGCGTCCTCGACGCGCGCCTGCTCGACCTGGTGGGCCGCGTCGAAGTAGGGCCGAAACTTCTCCGAGCGTCCTGTGGTCAACGCGCGCCACAGGTGGATGCCTGCGAGCGCGGAGAGGCGCTCGCGGCCAGAGCCTGCGAAGCTGTTCCAGACGATAAAGAGCGCGCCGCCAGGGAGGGTCTGGTAGTCGATGCCGATCGGCTCGGTGTCGACGAGCGCGATCGCTTCGGCCAGCCAGCCGATATCCGCCGTGAGGCGCTCCTGAACCTCGGGCCGAAGCCTGGCGACCTCCTCGGCGCGGCTCGGGTGTGGCAGCAAACCTGCGAGCGCGGCGGCGGCGAAGGTCGCGTCGGCGTCCGCGCTGCCAGCGATCACGAACCTCGGATCATCACGTCTGGCGCCGAAGTGATCGCGCCACGCTCGGATCGAGACCGCCTCGAGGTGGGAGTAAGCGCCGTGGTGGTCCATCTCGAGCTCGTCCACCACGCTCTCTCCATCGACGCTGCATTCGACCGGGCACCAGCCCTGGTCGACGAGGTCTCGGATCGATTCGATATCATTGAGGACGCGCACATCGAGTGAGTCGAAGATGTCAGCCATCAGAAGATGCTCTGCCAGCGTTGCGGTTATGGGGTCGATTTTGCCAGAAAGTCCCGAATTATGCGCCGCACACCGCAGCAAAATCAACCCCATAACCGCAACGCTGGCGTCCCATTGGCGCGTCGGCGCCTTATTCTCGGGCGCCCTGCGCGATCCAGCTCTCGACGAGTTGGATCTGCTTCATGCTCATGGGTGGCAGCCCGAGCGGCATCCCTCGAACTCCCTCGACCTCTCCTCCGGCGACCTCGACATGTCTGGCCATCATATGCTCCACGACGCGCGGCATATCACTCCCCGGGCGCGGCGAGAGGATGTCGAACCGCTCGCCACTCGCCGCATCGACGCCGCCTCGTTTGACCGCCGCGTAGGTCCCCAGGTCGAGCCCTTTTCCCGCAAAACCCAGCCCGCCCGTGTTGCCCGGGCCGCCATCACCGCCGACAGGAGCGGGGTCCGAGTGACAGTGCCAGCAGATGTGCTTGAAGACGCGCTCCTCGACCTCGGGCCAGTGGATATCACGCTCGAGCAACGGGAGGCGCTCGGGCGGCTTCAGGTCTTTCTCGGGCGCTTCGAGCGGCGTCTCAAGGATAAACGCGGCGATATCTGCGGCGTCCTGCGCGCTCATCTCGATCTTTGGCATCAACGCATCGCGCTTGAGTGATTTCGGGTCTTTTAGCCACTGACGGACCGCGTCGGGCTCCATGCGTTCGCGGGTGTGCGCCAGATCTGGCGCGAGCTTGACCGCGCGCGCGAGCGCCGCCCCCGAGATGTCTGATGGGATCGCGCTCGCGGGAACTTCCGGGCCTCCGGTCATGCGATGACAGGACATGCAGCCGAGCTGTCCCATGCGCGTCTGTCCCCTGGAGGGGTCGGCCTCCACCAGCTCTTCGGAGGGGGCGCCATCCTTTGCGGCCGACCCCTCCAGGGCCTGCGGCGCACCCATAAAGTAGGTCGTGATCGCCTCGGCGTCCTCGCGCGTCATGGCAAACCTCGGCATCTGCGCCTCGACGCCAGGGCGCAAATCATGCGGCGAGAGGAGGTACTCGACCATCCACTCTCGCCGCAGTCTCCCGCCCACATCGGTCAACGTGGGCACGTCGCGCAGGTGCTTGATGCGGCGCTTCCAGCGGGCGAGCTTGGCGGTCGGGTAGTCTTCGTCAAAGGCTCCGGCGAAGACGGCCTGGTGGCATTTGACGCAGTGCTTGTCTCGGGGGGCGGGCTCGAGCTTGTCGATGGCGTCGTGGCAACGGTTGCACTGGTAGTGGTCGACGCGACCCGCGATGCCTGGACGGTTCGGTGGTGGCCACGCGGGCTTCTGCTCGCGGGTCACGAAGTAGATGGCGACCGCCGAGCAAACGAGCGCGGCGGCAGCGAATAAGATGAGCGTTTGCTTCTCTTTCAACGTCTCAGGATGTCCATATCGGGCGCCAGGATGCGAAAGTGCGTCTTGTTGTTGACCTCGGTCGAGGCGCGCTTGCCGCGCTCGATAAAGTCGAGCCACCAGGGCCAGCGATAGGAGTCGCGGGTCTCCTGGCGCACCGTGTCGATGGCATATCGCAACGCCCGAATCAGAAACTCCTCCTCCTCGGTGTGGAGCAAGATCCAGCGCACGCAGTTGTGCGCCTTCTCCATATCGTGTGTGTTGCACGCGCTGCGAAGCTCGGCAAAGACCGCATCATAGGTTGGTTGTTCAGAGAGCATGGTGACAACACTCGGTGTTTCGGGGTCTGTCATTTTGCAGCGTCTTCTCGGCGTCTGCAAGGTTTGCTACGTTGTGAACTCTCAGTCGGTAAGGTTGTATTCGAGCAAGGTCGAGGAATGTATGGGGCAGTACCGCTACGATGATATCCGGGGCTTGATCGCGAGCGCGGAGCAGGATGGCGCTATCATGAAGTGCAAGTTTCGCTGCACCATCAGCGGGAATGCCATCGACAGCGCGGTCCCCATCGTCGAGCCAGGGGCGATGCAGAAGTTCCAAGATCGCGCCAAGCAGGGCATCTGGTACAGCATCCGCCGCGCCATTTTTTACAGGTTGCGGCGCATGTTCGGCTACGGGCTCCTGGGGCAGATGGTCGCCGAGCTCGGCTCTGGCGCGGTGGACGCTGCCAGGGACTTCACCGAGCACACCTACTCTGACGAGCAGCTCGACGCGGCAAAAGTGCGCGCCTTCGAGCAGGTCGCCGCCAGCTTCCGTTGGGATCAGGGGATGGGTCAGTTCGTATGGGCGAGCGAAGCCTGAGGCTTCTTCCCTCTCGCCGCTCTGCTCTGCTTGTCTTCCTTGGGATGAATGCGCTTTTTGCCCATCCCTTTGACAAAGCGCGCCGTGGCTTTCTGTGAGTGTGCCTCGGGGTACTCCATCGTGATCAGCCCGATCGAGAGCGCCAGCAAGAGCGCGGTGCCCATCGCACGCCACGAGCGCAGCTCCTTCCATGTGTGGTTGGCGAACATGTAGCCGCACAACACCACCAAAACGAGCGCCAACGGGAGCAGTGACATGCTCCCCTTTAACCCGAGCAGCGTCATCCCGAGGTTTGGCGATGGCGTCCCCTGCGCATGCATCGGCAAGGCGATGCTCTTGAGCGGAGAGGTGACCTCGGGCGGGATCTCGGGGAAGGCCGTGATGACGAGCGCGTTAAAGAGTATCCCCGCCACCAAATAAACGCGCAGCAGCATCGAGCACCGGAGGGACTCACTCCCTTTGGCCAGAACCAATGCGCCTGGGATGGCGGCCAATCCGAACATCGGGACGAGCAATCTCGGCCCAAAGCCCCACCCCCCATGCCAGATGAGCGTGCCCGTGATCAGCAGCAGGTAGGCCGCGCACCCGAGCCCGACGTAGAGCGCGAGCCCGCGGCTCTTTTGCCAGAGCATACGGACGCCAAAGAACCCCAGCATCACGATCGGAGCGCCCAGTAACAGGCCGCGAGAGAGCCCGAAGAAGAGCCCGTGGACGGACGCCTTCGTGGGGCCTGCGATCCCGAAGAGTCCCTTGGAGTGCAAGGTTTTGGAGAAGGAGTGGTGCAGGTGTCCGTAGCTCGTCTCGAGCGGACCGCCAAACGCCGCCGTGTTGTAGGCAAATGTTGCCAGGATCGGAATCATCGCGCCGACAAAGGGGATCAGGATCGCCTTGATGTTCCAGTTTCTGCGCGTGCTCATGTAGGCGATGGCGATGGCGATGCAGAGCACGGCGGCTTGGTACTCGATGGCGAACGCGAGCCCTCCTGAGAAACCGAGCAAGAATCGCCACCCGGGGTGTGTCTGGTCTTCCTTCGCGTCGGCTTCTCGGGGCTCTTCGGCGTGTTCGGAGTCTTTGTCCGGGGCAGGTTTGGCTGGTGTTCGCGTCGAGTGATACATCGCCAGGGCCGCGACCAGCGCGACGCATGTCACGAGCGCGTGACCGAAGAACGCGGCCCCGTAGTGAAGAAAGCATGTCCCCACGGTCAGCGCGATGGCCGCCTGGTTGGCGATGACGCGCTTGACCCCGAGCTGGATCGAGATGCCGCGCGAGAGCAACAGCGTCAGCAGCGCGAAGGGGATCATGACCCAGTGACGCGCGAAGTTGGTCAGGAACTCGATGGAGCTCGATCCTCCAAGCCACAGATAAATCGCGACAAAGGGGAGGGCGATCACGCTCGAGCCGGGCGCCTTGTCCGAATAGAAGGTGCCGTCGCGAGAGGCGAGGTCGAAGACCTTGCCGTAGCGCGCGACCTGGTCATTGATCCCGATCTCGCCGTTTTCGAGCATCGCCATGGTCAGGTAAAGGCGAGTGCGTTCGTTTGGCGCGGTGATTTCGGGCGACATCCAGCTATAGAGCATCGCCAGCATCGCCAGCATCGCGAGCCATACGATCGGGCGTTCGAGTTGTTTGGAAAGCAGCGCCCGAAGCGTCGTGACAAACGGAGCGCGCGTGGTGTTGGGGTCCATCCTTGTGATCCTCGAGCGTGGCGAGATGCGCGCGTTGGCGCCCGGACGAGCGCTCACCATATGACGTCCCCACCACATCGTCTGTCAAGCTCGATGACTTCACGCAGATACATCAAAAAGCCGAGGCGA
>Ga0208061_100006_pt1 | contig 75031 bp, 59 predicted proteins | sample DeeseametaMP0555_FD_184209 | JGI IMG/M metagenome (GOLD analysis project Ga0208061, IMG submission 184209) | Marine microbial communities from the Deep Atlantic Ocean - MP0555 (SPAdes) | ecosystem: Environmental > Aquatic > Marine > Oceanic | place: South Atlantic Ocean | collected 2011-01-23 | reverse complement strand
CCAGCCATGATGTGGTGTCGCGTGTGCGCCGCGCCGCGAAGACGCGCAAGGTCGGTCACACCGGCACGCTCGACCCCGACGCCACGGGGTTGCTCCCGATCACCATCGGCGCTTGCACCAAACTCGCTCAATACCTGATCCTCGATCGCAAGACCTACGTCTTCGAGCTCTTGCTCGGGAGCGCCACGGATACTGACGACTCCAGCGGTCAGGTCATCGCCACCGAGAGCGCCGAGCATGTGACCGAGGAGGCTTTCAACAAGGCGCTGGAAGCATTCGATGGCCAGATCATGCAGCGCCCGCCAAGGTTTAGCGCCATTCGCGTGAACGGAAAGCGCGCCTATGAGCTCGCCAGGGCAGGGGTCGAGTTCGAGCTCCCCGAGCGGCCGGTGCAGATCGAACGCCTCGAGGTCCTCGAGCTGTCTCTTCCGACGGCAAAGCTCGAGATGCGCTGTGGTTCGGGGACATATGTGCGCTCGCTCGTGCGCGACATTGGCGAAGCGCTCGATACCAGAGCACACACGACCATGATCCGCCGAACCTCCGTGGGGAACTTCACGCTCGAGGAGTCCGTGACGCTCGAGGAGCTGCTCGATGAGTCGCGCGCCTGGACGAGCAAGTTGCTGACGCCTGCGCAGATGATGCGCTCGCTGCGATGCTACAGCGCCAGCGACGCGGACAGCGAGGCGTTGCGCTATGGAAAGAGGATCGTGGTCGAGCTGGACGATGTCGTGCAGGAGCAAATGATCAGCGTGGTCGATACGAGCGGCGCGCTGATCGCTGTGACTGAGGTCGAGGCACTCGGCGAGGCGTCGCAGGTTCAACTGCGACCCAAGCGGGTGCTCTCCGCCATCCAATAATTTTGTAGTCGAGGGGAAGCTGTGGATTTTTCAGTACTGTTGCAACCCGAAGCGATCGTGAGCCTGTTGACGCTGACGCTCATGGAGATCGTGCTAGGGATCGACAACATCATCTTTATCACCATCCTTTGCGGTCGCCTCCCCGATAACCTGGAACACACCGCGCGCCGTATCGGCATCGGCATCGCGTTGGTTTCGCGAATCGGTTTGTTGTTCGCTCTGAGCTGGGTGATGAAGCTGACCGATCCGCTCTTCTCGCTCGGTTGGATCTTCGGGGACACCTTCGCCATCCTCGGAGAGAGCTTCAACGAGGCGCTCACCCGTGACTTCTCCGGGCGAGATCTGATCCTCATCTTTGGTGGCCTGTTTCTTATCGGGAAGGCCACCCACGAGATCTATATCAACGTCGAGCACCCCGAAGAGGAGAGCCTCGAACACGCCGAGGAAGAGGCTGGAAGCGCCAAGGATGTCGCGCCAGATCAGGTCGCCGGGCAGCTCGCTTCTATCTTCGTCCAGGTGCTCATCCTCGATGTCGTGTTCTCGCTCGACTCCGTGATCACGGCCGTGGGGATGGCCAAACATATCGAGATCATGGGCGCTGCGATGATCATCGCGGTCATCGTCATGATGATCTTCTCCAACCCTGTGGGCGACTTCGTGCAGCGCAACCCCAGCGTGCGCATTCTGGCGCTCGCGTTCCTGGTGTTGATCGGTGTGATGTTGCTCGTCGAGGGGATGGGAGGGCACGTCTCCAAGGGGTACATTTACTCGGCCATCGGGTTTTCTCTGTTGGTCGAGGTCTTTAACCTACGGCGCGGCAAGAAGGAGCGCGAAATCAAGAAGCTCGTGACCTCCGATTCTGGCACCGCTCGTGAGGAAGAGTAGGCTGCATTTTTCTGGATGGATGTGCCTCGCAGGGGTGTTGACCCGTGCGAGGAACCATGGCGATGTATGAATGACGGTTCGCGATGGCTGATGATTCGATAGGATTGGTGTATCCTCACGCCACTCCACGACACAAAGATAAGAGGATTTCTCCCGTGAAGATCGCCAGACTCTCTCGCTTGCTCTTTCTCGCCATTCTCTGGATGGGGCTCGTCGGTTGCGCGTCAAAGTACGCTGCTGCTGATCACTCTCCATCTCAGGCATACGCTGGCCCTTCAAACCTCTACGGCGGCAACGTGACGGGCGCGAGCTACAACGCCGTGGCCGAAGCCGATGCGGTGAGCGCTGGTGATTCTGATGGCGCGCGCGTGCGTCGGTTCGAGGGTCAGGAGATCTCGTCCAAGAAAGCGAGGCCCGATGGCGGCTCCCAGGGCGCGCAGGCGCCGACCGCCGAGCGCAAGCTCATCCGCAACGCCTGGCTCACCGTCGAGGTCCGCGATGACGACGACTTCAAGCCCACCATCGAACGCCTGAGCAAGATGGCGGAAGGGCGAAAGGGGTATGTTCAGTCGGAGTCCTCTACCGGCGTGACGCTGCTCATCCCCACCGAGCAACTCGACGCGGTGGTCCTCGAGATCGAGAAGATGGGCAAGATCACCGAGCGCGAGATCACTGTCGTCGATGCCACGGCGCAATACGTCGATATGGAGATTCGCATCGCGAACCTCGTCAAGATGCGCGCTCGCCTCACCGAGCTGGTCAACCAGAGCACCTCGGTCGAGGAGGTCTTGCAGGTCGAGCGAGAGCTCGCGCGCGTGACCTCGGAGCTCGAGCGCCTCGAAGGGCAACTCCGTGTCCTGAGCCGCAACACCACCTACGCCACGGTGAACGTCACCCTCAAGGAGCGCGTGCGCCCAGGGCCTCTCGGTTGGGTTTTCTACGGCGGGTACAAGGCGGTCAAGTGGCTCTTCGTCTGGGATTGATTCTCGAAAAGAGCCGCAGGTACGCATGAAAAGGGGATGTCAGGCATCCCCTTTTTCTTTGCGCCAGAGCTTGTTGGAGAGATAGAGCAGCACGACGGCGAAGGTGAGCAACCCAGTCCCACTGAGCGCGAAGAAGAACGAACGCCCTCCCACATCGAGCTCCTGTGGTGTGGTCTGAGTGAGCATCAGATAGCACCCCACCATCAGCCGCGCGCCCAGGCTCAGGCATACGAGCGAGGTCGCCGTCATCACCGCGGCGATGGCGCGCAATTGCCAGTCTCCGGGGCGCCATTGTGGAACTGTCGACATGGTGTTCTTCTCTTTCGCGCGAAGGGGCCGAGTCACAGCAAGAGAGTAATGCCCACAAGGCGCACGTCAACCGTCTCTCAGGGGATCATCTTGTCGAGGATATCACGGATCTCATGGACGTGGAGCGTGGCCCCCAGGCGTTGATAATGCGAGAGCGCGATATAGAGGCAGTGCCTGGCGTGGGCGCTCTCATCCGCAGCCAGGGCGAGCTCGGCGGCGCGCATCATCATCTTCGCGACCACCTGTGACGTGGTCTCGACGCCGCTCACCTCATCGAGCTCTGCGAGGTATGTGTCCCACGCTTCCCAGTTCTGCTCGGCGGCCGTCAGACAGATCATCGAGGCGATAAGTTCTGGGAGGATCCAGCGTTGCTCCAGCTCGCGTAGGCGATCATAACTCGGCTCGAGGTGTCCACGTGCTCGCGAAATATCCTGTTGATAGAGCGCGACGACGCCGATGTTGTGATGCACGACGAGGAAGTTGACCTCGGAGAGCGGCTCGTAGAGTTGCGCGGACTTGTGGAACTGCTCGAGCGCCTGCTCGTAGTCGCCATGAGATCTGTAGATGATCCCCAGTTCGTTTCGTGTGGCTGCCTCGAGCCTCATGTTTCCTTGTTTTTTCGCGCTCTCGAGCGCGGCCTCGGCGTGTTCGATCGCCTGGTCATCCGCCCCCAGATCGAACATGCAGCCGACGAGCAGCTCGTGCGAGCGACCGACCAGCGCTTCGTTCCCGATATCCTCGAAGATCTTTAACGCGCGTCTGTGGGAGCTCGCGCCGAGTTCGGGTTTACTCAACCACGACTGACATTGACCGAGCGCGCCGAGTGTCCTCGCGAGATACTCGAGCTGCTCGGTCTGCTCGAAGAGCCCGATCGCCTCTTCGAACAGCTCCACCGCGGTCGAGTGCGCCCCCTGGGCTGAGAGCAACAGTCCTTTGAATCGCAGCGCGAGCCCCAGCTCACCGGGCCACTCGTGCGCGCGTGAGATGGCGATCGCGTCATCGAGGAGCTCGTGTGCTTGATCGTGCAGTCCTTCTAACCTCATGCTCGCGCTGATCAGGCACCAGTGACGAATCCTGTAGGGGTGCTCCTCGGGCAGCTCGAGCTCGGACATGCACTGTTCGTAGGAGCTGATGAGCGGGTCGATACGCTCGTAGTGTCCGAAGTCCACGGCGATGTAGAGCGCGGTCATCACCGCTTCGAGCGCTTCCTCCCAACGTTGGGCGACGATCAAGTGTTCAGCCCGGCGCATCGCCGCGCCTCGATCGTTGTGAGGATGTTGTTCGTGCACCATCTCGGCGACGAGCGCGTTGTGCTCGAGCCATCGCTCGTGAAACTTGGACGAGGCGATCAAGACATCGATGATCTTATCATGGGCGAACTGCCAGCCGTTCTCTTCACGCGCGGCGAGGTTTGCCTTGATCATGGCGCCGATAAGCCCCTCAGGGATCTCGCAGCGCGCGCGGTCGCATAGCTCCTCCCACTCCTCCTGTGCGACCGCGCGACCCAGCGTCGCCGCGAGCTCGAGGGCGAGGAGCGTTCCTTTGGGAAACTCCCCGAGCAGATACGCGAGGCGTTGATCGATGAGCTCGGAGAGGTCCGTGGGGAGCTCCTGAGCGCGCGCGCGATCGATGGCGAAGCCGGTGTCTGTGACCTTGAGCTTTCCTCGAACCACCCAATCATCGACGAGTTGAACGGCGAAGAGCGGTGTCCCTCCGGTCAGCTCGAGCACGGTGTCTGCGACCTCTGGCCGGAGCGAGAGGAGGTTCTCCAGCAGCTCGCGTTGGTGATCCTGGGCGAGCGGCCCGATCTCGTGACTCGTGAAGTTCTCCAACTTCTCGAACTGCTCGAAGACGTGGATGATGTGAGGGAGCTTCGCGACCGCCTCGGCGCGCGCGGTCATCAGGATGAGGATCGGCAGGTTCCGTGTGTGCTGGGTCAGGATGTAACGCACGAACCCGAGCGCCTCCAGGCTCCACTGCACATCATCGAGGCACATCACCACCGTGCGCTCGGCGCACAACTTCTCCAGGTAGGAGGCGACCACGCCATAGCGCTCCATCGCGGATGAGAACCTGTGCGCGGGGCCAGTCTCATCGCTCAGGATACGCCGTGGAGAAATCAGCTCGGTGAGCGCGGCGGCCTCGCGCACCACATCGTCCATGCCGAGGTCCTGCTCCTCGTTGTATTGGAGGATGCGCGAGAAGACCTCCTGGCGGTGCAGTCCCTGACAGCGCAGGTGGCGCCCGAGCATCGGCCCGAGACCATCGAGCGGTCCTCCCATCGGGCCGTGCGTGGCGCGCATGGTGTGCGCCACGCCGACCTCATGGGCGCGCGTGAGCAGCCACTCCGTGAGCTTGGTCTTACCCATCCCCGAGAGCCCCTCGAGCATGACCGCGCGCGCCTGACCCAGGTCGTGGACAGTGCGCAGCGTCTCCCAGAGAAGCGTCCTCTCGGTGATGCGTCCGACGACCGGGAGCGTGCGCATTCCCCACAGCCCGAGCCCCGCGCCGATGAGCTTCATCCCAGGATGCTTCCAGAGGTTGTGCCAGGTTGGCGGAAGCGGTGGCGCGCTCTTGGCTGGTGCACCTTCGCCCGTCGCGCGCTCGGCGCGCGCGACATCCTGCAAGAGCGCCTCGGATAATGCAGGGATCTCGAGCGTCGTGTCCTGGAGCACCAGCGCGTCCATCTCGGTCGTCTTTTGGAGGTGCATCCCTTCGAGGTCGGCTGCTGTCGTGCCAGGAATTTTGTGCAGCGCATGTGCTGCGTCGGCGGCGCGCTGGAAGCGCTCTTTGGGATCCTTGGCCAGCAGCTTTCTGAGCCAGCGCTCGAGCGCCACAGGCACATCGAAGGTTGCCTGGAGTTTGCCAGGGTCCTCGCGCATATGCTTGTAGAGCACGCTCATATGACTCCCCGTGAATGGCGCATCTCCGCACAGCATGTACCAGGCGAGGCACCCCAGCGAATAGAGGTCGGTCCAGGGGCCTTGCTTGTGGTCGAGCATGCGGATCTGTTCGGGAGACATGAACTTGGGGGTCCCCGTGATGCCGACCTGACCAGGTTTGAGATCGACGCTCGCTTCTGAAGGGGAGGGGAGATCGAGCAGGTGCGCGATCCCGAAGTCCACGAGCTTCGCGGCGCGCATCTGCTCGATGCCGCCCTCGAGGAGGATGTTCTGTGGTTTGAGATCGCGGTGGATGACGCCCATGGCGTGCGCGTGCGCCAGCGTATCGAGCAAATCGAGCAGGATGCGTCGCGTGAGCGGCCAGTCGAGCTTCCCGATCGCTTCCTTGAGCGTACACCCCTCGATGTACTCCATCACGATAAAGGGCGTGTCGGGAGAGAACGGTCCGACCGCCTCTTCCAACACGCCCATATCGAGAACCATCGCCGCGCCAGGGTGGTTCATGCGCGCCATGACCTCGACCTCACGCTCGAAGCGTTCAGCGAAGTCCGGCTTCCTGGCGTGGTCCGAGGTCATGATTTTCAGCGCGACGTTGACCCCGTGGGTCATATGTTCGCCGAGCCATACCTCGCCCATCCCACCGCTCCCGAGCATGCTCAGGAGGCGGAATGGTTCGATGGTGACAGGTGGCGAAGGCGCTGAGGTCATCTGCTACGACTCGAACGGTAAGTAAAAGAGATGTTCGAGTATCTCAGTTGTCACGCCTTTTGTGTACCTCAGATCAGCATCACTCGGCGGCGGCTTCGCCGTCGAAGAGCTCGGCGAGGTAGTGCTCGGCCTCGAGCGCGCCCATGCAGCCGGTGCCTGCGGCGGTGATCGCCTGGCGGTAGACCTTGTCCTGGACATCACCCACGGCGAAGACGCCAGGGATGTTGGTCTTGGTCGAGTCGGGCGCGGTCTTGATGTAACCCTCGTCATCCATCTCGAGCTCCTCGCCAAAGATGCTCGTGTTCGGCGTGTGGCCGATCCCGAGGAAGAGCCCGTTTGTCGGGAACTCGTACTCCTCGTCGGTCTTTGTATTCTTGAGCGTCAGGCTCGTCACGCCATCTTGCTTGTTGCCGTGAACGGCGGTGATGACGTGGCTGTACTTCCACTCGATCTTGGGGTTCTTGAGCGCGCGATCTTGCATGATCTTGGAGGCGCGCAGGTCATCGCGGCGGTGCACGATGGTGACCTTGCTGGCGAACTTGGTCAAAAACGTCGCCTCCTCCATGGCCGAGTCGCCACCACCGACGACGACGATCTCCTGATCCTTGAAGAAGAACCCGTCGCACGTCGCGCAGCTCGAGACGCCGTTGCCCCAAAGCAGGGACTCGCCCTCGAGGCCAAGCTTCCTGGGGCTCGCGCCCGAGGCGATGATGAACGTGTGCGTCTTGAACGAGGTCCCATCGTCGAGGTTGACGGTGAAGGGGCGCTGCGAGAAGTCCACGTCCTTGATCATGGCGAAGTGGATCTCCGAACCGAAGCGACGCGCCTGCTCGCGCATCTCATTGATGAGGTTCATCCCGACGATGCCACGCTCGAAGCCGGGGTAGTTCTCCACCTCACTGGTTTGCGTGAGCTGTCCGCCGGGGAGGTCCCCCTCGAACATCACCGTCTTGAGATCTGCTCGCCCGGTGTAAATGGCTGCGGTGAGGCCGGCAGGGCCGGTCCCCATGATCGTGACGTCGTAAATTTCTTGGCTGAGGTTGGGCATCGTTTCTCTCGCTAGTCCGAAGGTGTGACTTGGTGCTTCCAGGAGCATGAAGTAATGCGCGATGGGGAAGCAGGTTTCATATCGATTGGGTTTGTGACAACGCGTCGGGTCACAAGCGGGCCAAATCTTAGTCCCCGCTCGGCTCCTGTCCAGCCTCCTGTCCCGCAGAGGTTGCCGAGAACTCCCAGGTCATCAGGAGCCCGTCGAGCTCCTTGGCTAGCTCTTGTGCGCGTGAGGCGTGGGACCACGCCACGATTTGATAGCGCCAACCGGCGCGCTGGGTGTAGGTCAGGATGTAGTGTGAGGGGAGGGCGTTGATCGTGCCATGCGCGGAGAGCGTGATCGCTGGAGCGCCATCGAGCTCGATGTTCTCCTCGCTCACGCGCTCGAACCCTTCCACGTCGCGCTCGAGCTGGGCGAGGCTGACGCGCTTGAAGGTTTCGAGCGGCGGCATCGCGTCGGCGATCTCATCGGGAACCTGGACGGGGATCACCATCAGCAATCGATCGTCATTCTTGACCAGAAGATCGGCGCCGTTGTCCAGCTTCTCCTTGCCTTCGAGCGGTCTCCAACTCCCCGGGAGCGTGATGCTGTAGCCCGCCTTGCTCGTGTGAGTCCATGCCTCGGGCGCGGCCGCAGGTCGTTTGGGCGGTGAGTCCGGTGATGGCGGATCACAACCGGCGATGAGCCCGAGGAGGGCCAGCGTGAGGACCGCGCTCGAGGTGTTGTGAGGCAAAACAGCCATCAATCCTTGATGATGTTGTATTCGCGCAGCAGCGCCTCGACCTGACGCGGTCGGAAGGCGCAGGTGGCGGCGATGGAGATCATGCACAGGAGCGTGATGCCGATCAGGGAGAGCTGCGCGTTGGCGAGCGGTACCCCCTCGAAGAAGGCATTCACCACACCGAGCAGGATGCCGATGATCGTGCCGATACTTCCTCCCCAGATGCCAAACCTGAAGCGCGTATCATTGGTGATCTCTTCGGTGATCCAACCCGCGTAGGGTGACTTCTGAGGGAGAGGGTTGCCCTGAGCGGCGGCGCCGTTGGCGAGTTGATCGACCGAGAACTGACCGGTCAAGCGCTCGACTGGCGTGAAGCCCCCCGTGGCAAAGTTCCCGATCTGGTACTGGTCAGTCGTGGGCTCGCCACCAGTGACGCCGGGTTGGCGTGACTGAGAGGGGAACTGATCTGTGGTAGGGCGATGAAACTGCGCCTCGGAGTTGTCATGCACGCCCACCGGGATCGCGGCGTGGCCCCCGGTGATCGGTCCCGGTGGTGGCGTCGGCGCGTCAGCAGGATCGAGCGAGGCGGCCCAGGGCATCGCCGGGGGTTCCGTCGTGTGATCGGAGCGGTTGGGGACGCGCCTGGCGTTTTGCTGTGGCGTTTGCTGCTGTTGGTGCTGAGGCCGCCCAGGTTGCTGCGCGTGCGGTTGTCCAGGGCGCTGCGGATGATGTGGGTGTGCGTTCGAGGATCGAGAGCCGCGTGGCTGATTGCCACGCGGACTCTGTCCACCTGGACGACCCTGGCCCGGTAAGGGGGGCGGGTTTCTATGAGAATCGTCGTTCATGAAGTCGCGCAGCGAGGCGATGGTCGTGAATCATGGAGCCTGACCATCTTACCGAGTTCCTCGCAGACTAGCAATGCCGCCGTCGTTCGAGCACATCTCACTTGCTCGGGCGCTTGCGCAAGAAGCCAGGATCTTCCTCGCAGTCCTTGTCGTCAGGAGGGCACTCGGTGCTGCCTTTCTTCGCTGGCGCCGATCTCTTGCGTGACTTCGTGGACGAGTCGCTGGCTTCGATCCCGCCCGTGTCCATTGCTCCGCCAGCCTGAGGCTTGGCGTCTTCTTTCTTCTCTGTCTCGGTCGGCGCGACCTCGGCGTCCTTGATCGCTTCTCCTCCACCATACGCCTCCTCGTCGGCGGCCTCTTCGTTCGTCGGCGTAGGATCTTCAGACACCTTATCGTTGTCATCCGAGCCACCAGAGGTGCGCGACTCGCGAGTCGGGGCCTCCTCCTCGGGGGTGTCAGGCGCTGGAGCAGGCGCATCAGCCGGCGCGCCCGGGCCCTCTGCGGCGGGGGCTTCCACGGCGTTCTCCGACTTCGAGGTGGAGCACCCCACCGCCGCGGTCAAAAGAACCGCGGTCAGTGCAAGGAGCAGGCGCGAGAGCAAGGGGCGTTTGGAGCGGGGCATCGGTATCCTCGTCAGTGAGCTTGTTTTCGATGTCTTCGTGGAGGCAACACGCGCTTATCTGGGGTCCATCTCAAGTTTCTTGCTGGCGAGGGATGAACCTCACCGAGAAGAGCAGGGTGGTCGAAGAGGCCGGGCCGATGCGCACGTCATGATCGAGCGTGACATCGAGCAGGATGTGTTTTTTGGGGCCGTGATGCAGCGGGACATCGAAGCCTCCGTGAACACCACCGGTGCCGCCAAAGCAGGTTCGCGTCGTGCACCCCATATTGAGCGCGTCGAACCCGACGCGAAACCCTGGCGTTCGATATTGATCCGGTCGCCTGAGCATCAGCTCCGCGCCGAGGCCGATATCGAGCGCGCTCGGACCGATCTTGTAGCGCGCCGTCGGGCCGAGCATCAGCGCGTCGATCGGGGTCGCGTGCATCGCGCTCGTCGTATAACTCACGCCCACCGGCAAGACGCGCGCATCCCTCGTCACGCCGACGCCGACGCTCTTGTGCGTCGTCGCACAACCCGCGCCAACAGAGAGCACGAGCGCGCCCGCGATCAAGAGGACCCCCGCCCCAGAAGATGAAAGGAAAGAAGGCGTTTTCACGGGTCGTCAGGCAACATCCCTGTCTTGAGTAAGAGCCCCTCGACCTTGCGAGGGACCGCCGCGCATGCAGCGCCGGTCGCTCCCGCGGCCATGATGGTCAGGCCCACGAGCATCTGGAACATGCTCGAGAGCATCGCTCCCTGAACAATCGTGAGCAGGACGCACAGCGCTATGGCGACCATGCCTCCAAAGGCGCCGCCCCAGATGCCATAGCTGATGCGCATCGGCGTGGGGACATCGCCATCGACCGGCCAACGCCGGTTGAGCACGATGACCTTCTCTTCGAACTGGCGCGTGTGCAGAGGGGAGTCGCCGATATCCTCGATAGGGGTCGAGAACGCCTCGTTCAGCCCGACCGCCGCGGCTTCCCAGGAAGCCGCGCGTTGAGGATCGCTCACCTCTGGCAGCATCTCCTCTTCGGGTTGCCCGCTCGGAGGTTGCGGTTCCCCCGCAGGAAATGGCGAAGAGGAGGGCGCTGGCGCTGGTTTTTTGTCCACGCCCGGGAAAAACCCCGTGGCGTGTTGTGGCACGTTGATCGAGGCCGCCGTGGGTTCGTCCAATCCACCCGCGTCTTCTGGCGCGAGGACGAGGCGGTTGCGCTCGGTCGTGGGCGCCTCGCTGCTCACTTGCCCGACCTGTGGGTACTGACCGGAGACATTGCGCGACGGGCGCTGCGGCCCACCGTGCGCGGGGTGGCCTCCCACGTGAGGATACTGGCCCGAGGTCCTTGGCGCCTGCCCCGAGTGATTTGTCGCGGGGTTGTGTCGCGCCGAGATCGCTGGCTGCGCCGAGGTGTGATTGATCGGCGCTGCCTGCGGACGCTGGACCTGGGCGTATTGCCCCGAGGTGTGCGGCGATTGACCGACCTGGTTGTAGTTCCCCGAAGAGCGCGCCGGGTTGTGCGTCGCTGGAGCCGCTTGCGCCTGCTCCTTTCGCCTCGCCTCCTGGCGCGCGCGCATCGCTTGCTTCACGCTCGCGCTGCTCGTCGTCGACTCCGTCTGGATCTCGGTCTTCTCCGGGATCGAGAAGGCGGTCTTTGGCGCGCCGCCCGCGCGCGGCTGCTGGTGCGGCTGAGGCTTTGGTTGTCGCTTTCGGTTGACGAACATCTGCCCGATATCCTTGGGGATATCGGATTTGATCTGGGTCGCCTCGTCCTCGTCGGCGAAGGGGTTTGGCGCCGCTGGATCAAAGCGCAGGTCGGCGGCCGAGGCGACGTGTGTGGCGTCCTCGGATGCCGAGAAGTTGGGCGACTGCTGCTGTGGTTGAGGTTGCGGCGCAGGCGCTTGCTGCTGTTGCTTGCGCTGTCTCCTTCGCTGCCGCGCGAGCAGTTGTGCTCGCAGCTGGAGGTCGTCGAGCTGCTCGGGAGTTTGGGGTTGAGAAGGTTGCTGCCCTGCCTGCTGCCGACGCGGATCTCGACCTTGTGAAGCGCGCCCTCGGTTGTGTCGCGGGTCATGCGATGACATGAGATCGTCGGTGGCCTAATTCGGGGTTGTAGCGTCTGCTATCACGTGTCTAACCGGCTCGCAGACAGCATACCGCGCTGCTCGTGAAACGACAAACGTCATTCGCCAGCGCGCCGCCCCCTCATCACCCCGAACCGCGAAAATCAACGCGTCGGGGTCACCAGCGAGGGGCGCTCCTCGACGCGATCGGGATCTCCCGTGTACGCCCTGGCGGCCTCGACATCCACGATCTCCATCTCGGGCCATCGCAGCGCCGTCAACCTGTGCCCGAACACACACGCCGTATCCAGACACATCGTGTTGTTGCGCTCGATCACCTCGCCAGAGTAGGGCGTGTGCCCCGTCACGCAGAGCGCTCCGCTGGATGGATATCGCAGCGTCCAGTCCACGCGCTCTGGGTAACCTCGCGCGTCCTTCTTCCCCGTCGTGGGGCCATACAGACAGAACCAGCGGACCTTGTCCTCCTTGCTCTGCATCAGCGATGGTTTAAAGGCCGCGTGCGCGATCACGAGCGCGGCCTCCATGTCCGCGCGGTGCTCCTCGGTCGATCCCACCAGCGCCCAGTAGGGGGAGGCGTCGATCATGGCGATGGCGCGTTCGGTGATACGCTGCCGCTCGTCCTGCTCGAGCGCCTCGAGCTCGTCCACCGTCGTCTGGAGGTGTTCGTCCACCTTGACCTTGTTCCCCAACAGGTAGCGCCGCAGCTTGTCATCGTGGTTGCCACGCACCAGAAACGCTCGCCCCGCCTCGATCATCGCGTCGACGTAGGCGAGCACCGGGACGCTCGCTGGCCCCCGGTCCACGAGGTCTCCCACAAACAACAGCAGACGATCCTCCGGGTGCGCGTGCAAATCACCATCAGGCTGCCAGCCGAGCTTCTCGAGCAACGCCATCAACTCGTCGAAGCATCCGTGCACATCACCGACGATGTCACAACGCTTCGCGCCAAGTCGCACGCCCTTCGTCCCCGCCACACGCACCGCGGGCTCCTGGTACGCCTTCAGGACCTCGTGCTCGCCGGGCGCGTGCTCCTCGCTCACCCGCCAGAGCATGTCCCAGGACTCCGCCTCGAGCTGCTCGCGCACGTTGGACAGATCCGAGAGCTGCCTCGAGATCACGCGCGCGCTCACCTTGCGCTCGCGCTGCTGCTGGCGCGCCTCGCAGACCTCCTGGCCGATGTCGAACCAGACCGCCGCGCACGGGACGTCAAACTCGCGCGCCAGCTCGCGCCACTGAGCGCGATCCTCTTTTTTTGCGTTGGTCGCGTCCACGATCACGCGCCGTCCCAACTCGAGCCTCGCCCTCGCTGCCACATCAAGCACCTGAAAAACCTGAGCGTTCGCCCACTGCGCGTCCTCGTTGTCGACCAGAAGCGCTCGCAGCGCGTCCGAAGAGAGCACGCTTGTCGCTGGCCAACGCGCCTCGCTCCATGTAGATTTCCCGCTGCCCGAGGCGCCGACCATCACCACGATACATGGGGGGGACATCCAATCACTCGCGCTCTGCTCTGTGGCGTGGGAAGGCGTCGGTTTTCTCGGTTGCTCAGAATTCACTCTAATCCTCACAAAAAATGCTGTACCTTCACACATCGTCACTGGTCTTCGCAGTGCTCACACGTACTCGAAGTAACAGGAATGGATGGTTCCGGCCATGCGTTCAATCGAGCGGTACATATAGTCCAATCAACAAGAACACGAAGTACGCTTCGTGTTCAGGGGGACCCCTTGAGTCACGAGTCAGAAACCCAGGAAAGCCGGGTTGTTTTGGTGATAGACGACGACGCGCTGTCGCGACGTCTCCTTGTCCGCATCCTCTCCCGAGAGGGGTTCGAAGTCCGTGAAGTCGAAGATGGACCTTCCGCTTTAGCGCTCCTCGAAGATCCCGACAACTCCTTTTGCGCCATCGTCTCCGATGTGCTCATGCCTTCGATGTCTGGCGAGCGGTTGGCCGAGATCCTCGAGAACACCTACGCGGGCATCCCGACGCTGTTCGTCTCCGGGCTCGCCAGAGACCACTTCCCCAAACTCTCCAACAACCTCAACCACGCCTTCCTCCAGAAACCTTTCCGGCCCGCCGATTTTGTCCAGGCCTTTGGAGATGTGCTGGCCAAAGAGCGCTCCTGAAAAAACTGAGATTTTCTGCACAATCTCTCTCGCGCGGCGCGACTGACTGTCTGAATTCCAAGTGTGGTTCGTTTGTCACCAGTCAGGAGTCACCATGTATACCATGCCCAAACGCCGCGATTTGATGCTCTGGACCTCGTTGTCCGTTTTCATGCTCTGGTCTCTCTTCGGTTGTATCGTTGTCGATGATGGCCAGGAGTTCGAATCCATCGACGAGGAAGAGTTCGAGGACGGGTTCGAACACGAATTCGACGAACACGATCCTGATCTCGGCACCGATGAGCCCGCCAATAACTCCCCTGAACCCGATGAGCCAGATACCCGACCTGATCCCGAACCCGGCGTCCCCGCGTTCAGCATCCAGGGATCGGTGGTCTCCGTCGACGAGCTCGAGATCCCCGAGCGCGCCAAGGTCGTCGTGATCTGGCAGGTCTCCACCACATCACCCGATTCGCTGGTGAAGTTCGGTCAGGGCACGAGCGATGGCTCGACCTTCCGCGTCGACTTCCCCGAGGATGCGCCCATCCCCGAAGCGCTCAATGAAGACGCGCTCGGCGTCGGCTTCGTGTTGATGGTCCCCGAAGATATCCAACTCCCCGAGGACGGCGTCCTCGACCGAGAGGCGTTCCGCATGCTCGAAGGGAGCTCGCTCGGCATCAGCACGCGCCACGCGGTGGTCTACCACGCCCCCTACGAGGGCTCCTACCGCTTTGACTGGGCCGCTGATTTTGATCAGGGCGCCTATAACTGCGGCGAGGGCGTCGACGGTGGCGATGACTTCGACGCGATCCGCCCCGTCGATTGCGCCGAGGTCGAGGTTCAGATGACCCCCATGATCATGTGGATCGATTGGACCTGATCTGCGCGAATCGCCAACCCACTGCGTGAGCCGCTCTATTCATGGGGAGGCACCACGCCACGGCAAAAAGAAGCCGCCGAACATTTCTGCTGTGAGGTTGGAGTCGTCTGATTCCATCCAGCAGAAATGTTCGGCGGCTTCTTTTTGCGCGCGAAGCGCTCGCTGGTGGTTCGCGCTATCGAGCGTATCAGTACTTGAACGCGTGGTAGCTCAGAGGCTCGGCGACGTTCTTGACCACCGCGCTTCGCTGCTCGGTGAAACGCGTCGCGTCCCCGTAAACCTGCACGAAGGAGTCCATGCACAGGATCTCGTCGCGCGTGGCGACGCCCTGGAGGCGCGCGGTGTTATTCATCCCCGAGCTAAACCCGGTGAAGTTCTCGTCCGGTCCGAACGTGCCGACAAACAACGGGCAGAAGTTTAACCCCGTGGCCACGCCCATGACGTGATCCGAGCTCGAGATCTCGGGGAAGTCCGGGTGATTCGCCAACGAACGCGTGTACTCCGAGATATGCTTCGCCGCATCGGCCGCCGCGCGGCAAAGCTGCCGGGGGGACTCCTCGAAGAACGGCGGCCCGAAGATGCCGATGATGCAATCGCCCACCATCTTGTCGAAGACGCCGCCGTGCTCCCAGATGAACTCCACGACCTTGTTTCCCCAGTGGTCGATCAGTTTTCCGATGAGTTCTGGCTCGGCGAGGATCTGCTCGCTCAGGCGAGTGAACCCGGAGATGTCACAGTAGAGGATGGCCACGTCGCGCTCTCTCGGCGCGAGGTAGCGATGGAAGTAGTCATCCTCCTGTAGCAGTCGACGCACGGTATCCTGCGGGAAGTTGTGCGAGAGGCGCTTCCACTCCTTGTTAAAGTCCACCACGCGCTGCCGGATGTAATCGGCGAAGCGATCGAGCACATCTCTGGCGAAGGGACTCAGCGGCTCATCGCCCACGCCCACAGAGACGCGCCCCACGGGCGTGACGCCATCGGCGGCAAAGATCTGCGCGACCTCGCGCTCGCGCTCGAGATCAAAGCGCGCGATCAGGCCTTGCTCGTCGCCAGCGAGCGTCTCGAAGACCGCGCACCTGAGCTCCTGAGAGGTGCGCTCCGAGCTCGTGTGCCAGGCGCTCTCGGTGATCACGCGGTAGTTGACCGAGTTCATGTCGAGGTTCGCGTCGTACTTGAGCGTGAGCGCCAGATCCTTGTAGGGCACATACCGCTTGAGCACATGGATCGCGCGATCGAGGCCCTGATCCAGGATCGAGACCCGCAAGGCATCCGAGAGCTCGATCATCGCCTGGTGCTTGCGGCGCGCATCCGCGACCGCCGCCAGGTAGTTGTCGACCTGCTCGCTCCATTGCTCGAGCGCTTGCTGATGGAGCGCGACCGCCTCCGGCTCGAGGTGCTCGTGCGTGGCGAGGATCACGCTCCCGAGATACACATCGGTCACGTCCAGCCTGTACCCCAGGAGGTCACGCGCCGCGCCGCGCTCGTGGTAGATCCCATCGCGTTCGATGGCGCCGCAGATTGCGTCGAGGTCGAGCCCCTCGAAGTCCGCATCGGAGGGGTAGGCGAAGTCGACCGACCGCTGCTCCTCATCGAACGTCCGCACGAACAGCGCCCTGGCGCCAAGGGTCTCCAGCGCGCCAGGGAGCAACGAGCTCATGGTCTTTGCCACGGGCCACTTGTGCAGGATCGCTTCCTCGAGCGCGTCGTCGACGTGCGCGATGATTTGAAGCAGCCTGTCGCGATGCTCGAGCTCGAGCTCGAGCTTCTCGATGGTCGCCAGGAGTTCCCCCACGGTCTGCTCCGATTCGCTCATACTCTCCTCTTCGGGCATCGCTGGACATTGCTGGTGTGATCTCTCGACACCATGGATGTAAACGCTTGAAACGAACTCGCCCGTTGTCTACCACAACCATGACCTTGTGTGCGAGTCAGACTCACGCGACCGCTTTGACGCCCGCGCGGAACTCGTTCACACTCTCCAGACATGTGTGGACCGCGAGGATGCCTCGACATCCACACATCCCCTCGTGATGTGGCATACGAAATGAGCGAGAAAGACGCGGTCGCGCTGATCCTCGGGAGCGCCTTTTACTCGAACATCGAGGCGCTCGGCGCCTTCGAGCTCGAGCATCAGGTCGTGGAGACGCCCTTTGGCGACCAGGGCGTGTGGCGCGTGCGCGTCGGGGCGTCGCGTGATGCCTATCTTATCGCCAGGCATGGCGTGCCGCACACGCTGCTTCCTCATCAGATCAACTGGCGAGCGATGGCGAGCGCGCTGAGTTCGCTCGGCGTCGGCGCGCTCGTCACCACGAGCTCTGTCGGAGTGATGGACCCCTCGCTGCCAGTTCAGACGCCAATGCTCCTCGCCGATTTGTTGATGCCTCATAACACGCTCCCCGATGGAACGGCGTGCACCATGTTCCCCGAACCCACCCCGAGGCAAGGACACCTGGTCATCGAGGATGGCATCTTCTCGAGCGCGCTCAACGCGCAGATCCGCGATATCGCGACGCGCGCTGATATCCCGCTCTTTGATGATGAGGTCGTCTTCGCCTACGTCGGCGGGCCGCGCACGAAGACGCCCGCCGAGAATCGGTTCTTCTTACAGCTCGGCGCGCAGGTCAACTCGATGACGGTTGGCCCCGAGGTTGTCCTGGCCAACGAGTTCGAGATCCCCTGCGCAGGGCTCGTCGCCGGGCACAAGCGCTCGAGCGGCCAGCAAGCGCCAGATGTCGAGGGTGATGATCAGATCACGACCTCGCTCGATGACGCGCGCGAGGTCTTTGGCAGGTTGCTCGTCGCGTTGATCGAGCAGCTCTCGCCAGTGCCTTTCGCCAACCAGATCTATCGCTTCGGTGGCGAGGATGACTGAAGAACAGGATATGCGCGTGGGGGACTTCGCCGCTGATGTGATGACCGACCTCGAGCGCCTGCGGCGGTGGTGCTCGCGAAACCTCTCGGGCGTCGACTTCGAGCTCCTCGGTGAGCCCGAGCCTCTCTCGGGTGGCCTGCTCAATCACGTGTGGAAGGTGCCCGCGTCTCCCACGCCGCTGGTCTTCAAGTGGTCGCCCCCGTATGTCGCGAGCGCGCCAGAGATCGCGCTCGATCCGGGGCGCTCGGGGTTCGAGGTGCGCGCGCTGACTTACCTGGCCGATGCTCCCGAGATGCGCTCCTTCGCGAGAGATGCTGGCGTCTCGGCGGCCACCCTTGTCGGCGCGACGTCCTCGCCATGGGTGGTGGTCACCGAGCACGTCGAGGCCGTCGGAGATATAAGCCAGGCTTGCACCTCGGAGGGGTTTATACGCGACGCGGAGCGCCTCGGTCAGTGGCTCGCCACGCTGCACGACTCCACCTCCCTCCAACGCGAGGTGTCGCGCGACCTCTCATCCTCGATGAACAACCTCGCCGTGCAACAGACGCGCGCCGAGGTACAGTATGGCGCGCTCGCCGATTGGCTCGATGCGCGCGAGGAACCGGTCGCGGCGAAGGCGTTGCGAACGCTGGGCGCGCGCTTCCTCGAGCCTGGAGAGTGCCTCGTGATGGGGGATTTGTGGCCACCTTCTGTACTGGTCACCGCGCGAGACCGGCTCGTCGTCATCGATTGGGAGTTTTCGCATTATGGACACCCGGCGCAGGATATCGGTCACTTGTGCGCTCACTTCTGGTCGAGATGGCAAAGGACTGGCGAGCGACGCTCGCGCGAGCAGCTCGACGCGTTTCTCTCGGGTTATGCGTCCAGGCGCGCGCTCTCTGCGGACGCCGTGAGGTGCTCGCGCCAACACTTTGGCGCCGAGATCCTCGCCAGGACCGTGGGCGCGTTCGCCACGCAAGAGATCGATGATGAGGGTGTCGAGAATCTGGTCAGAGATGCTATCATACATACTATAGCTTCATGCGAACGAGGTTGTTTCAACCTGGTTTTATGATGACTTCCTCAACCGTTCGCGGTCGCGTGGCGATGATGTTGGTGAAGTTGTCAGTCGCGCCTGGGGGGGGGCGGTTCGAATTTCAAACGAACGCTCGATTTTGTTCACCACCAGGGTTATCGTACAACATCCAAGGAGAGGTATTGAATGAGTCAAGACAGTGTTGCGGCAGTCGAAGTCCCATCCTCGCTGGATCTCGAGCGCGATCTTTTCCTACGATCATTGATTCGAGAGCTCGCCGGTACCCTCGAAGGTGTCGTGGGGTTGGAGCAGGCGAGCGGTTTTATCAGCCTCGTCGGCCAGCAGATCGGAGAGTGGCTCGATAAGGGTTACAGAGAGGGGCTCGGTCAGGAATCGCTCGACCACGAACAGGTGGCGCACGCGCTCGTCGACCTCAAACGACGCATCCAGGGGGACTTCGCGATCCTGTCGATCGACGAGGAGAAGATCGTCTTTGGAAACAAACAATGCCCCTTCGAAGACAAGGTCGAGGGTCGCCCCTCTCTTTGCATGATGACCTCCAATGTCTTCGGTTCGATCGCCGCCAACAACCTCGGCTATGCCAAGGTCGAGCTCCAGGAGACCATCGCGCAGGGCGATGGCGGATGCCGCGTGGTGGTTTACCTGAAACGAACCCCTGAGGCTTTCGACGCCGAGGGGCGAGAGTACTTCCGCGCTGCTTCAAAGGATGAGTGATACCTTCGCATATGCATTGCTGCTTCGGAGTATGCCAGAGCCTCACCTGCTCGTGGACATGCAAGGGGCGGTCTTGCAGGTCAATGACCCGCTCGCGAGGCTCTTCGCGTCGAAGCGAAAAGACGTGCAGGGGACGGAGCTTGGCGCCTGGCTCAACGAGCCCGAGGAGCTCGTGCGCGCCATCGATCTCTGGATGACCTCCGGGCAGCTGATCGACTGGAGCGCTCCCTTCACGTTGCTCCACGCGCCGGACACCAAGGTGATCGCCAGCGGAAGCCTCCTGTTTCAGGAGAGCGGCGAGCACCTGATCCTCGTCAGGTTGATCGAGCACGGCAAGAGCCACGAACTCTTCACATCGCTGAACAAACAGCTCGAGGCGCTGCGCCAACAAAATCACATGCTCGCTGACCTTCAGGCCGAGCTCGAGCGACAGGTCCACGAGCGCACGGTGCTGCTGCGGCTCTCCGAAGAGGAGACGCGCGCGATCGTGGACTCGGCCGCTGATGCCATCATGACCATGGACGACGAGTTCGTGATCCTGGGGTGCAATTACGCCTCCGAAAAGGTCCTCGGCATCTCCAGCGATCGCATCATCGGGAGCCACCTCGAAGAGCTCCTCCCCGAGGTGCTCGAGGGGCTATACATCTCGGATGTGTGGTTGAGCGACGAGGAGTCTCGCGCGCCTCAGATCGTGTCGATCGAGCGAGGGGATGGTTTTATCCCGCTCGAGGTCGTCATCAGCCGCTACGAGGTCGAGCATCAACGCCGCTACACGTGCATCGCGCGCGATGTCTCCGAGCGCGCTCGCGCCGCCCAGGCCCTCGAGGAGCGAAAGGAGGAGCTCGAGCAAATCAACCGCGAGCTGCGCTCGTTCACGACCGTCGCCTCCCACGACCTCAAGGCGCCGCTGCGCAAGATCACGATCCTCTCTGAGCTCCTCGAGGAAGACTTCCACGAGCTCTTGCCCGAAGAGGGGCGCCTGCACCTCGCTCGCATGCGCGATGCGAGCAAGAAGATGCGCACGCTCATCGATGATCTCCTCGCGCTCTCGAGCGTCTCCATGAGCGAGACGGACATGAGGGCGGTCTCGCTCTCCAGCGTGATCTCGGATGTCGTCTCGCTCACGGATGTCCAGCTCGAATCCCAGGGAGGAACGATCGAGGTGGGTGACTTCGACGAGGTCATCGCCGACGAGCGTCAACTCCGTCAGCTCTTCCAGAACCTCATCACCAACGCCATCAAGTTTCAGAGCCGAGAGCGCCCGTTGCGGGTCGATATCTTCCAGGCGCCAGTGACAGAGCCCGAGCAGCTCGGGCGCCCTCATATCCAGATCATCGTGAGCGATAATGGGATCGGCTTCGAGCAGGATCGCGCGTCGGTGGTGTTCGAACCTTTCCAGCGCCTCCACACCGATCGCGAGATCAAGGGCTCTGGCATCGGCCTCGCCATATGTCGGCGCGTCGTGGAGCGTCACAGCGGACGCATCTGGGTCGAGAGCGAGCCGGGCTTGGGGACCTCCTTTCACATCCTGCTCCCGCTCGCTCCCTCGGAGCATATGCACACCGCGCAATCGCCACACACGACCTCACTTTGACGTTCGTCCCGCGCGCGGTTCGCGCGGTTAAATGGGCGTTGGATACGGCCCTCTCTACGTGTTAATCTGCACGCGTTGGTTATGAGCCGTATTGGACTGATTGGCGCTTCTCTCACGAATTTTTCGATAACGAGAGGGGCATGTTCGCAGCGCTGCATTGTTGGCACCCATGGACAAACTCCACCCCTTTCTCATCTCGAAGATCGGCGAAGACCGATCGATCGAAACACTTTCTGGTTCAGAGTTGCGCGCGCTCATCGACGAGGTGAACGAGGAGCTCGAGCGGCGCGATCAGGAAAAAGAAGATCTGGTCAACAGCCGCCACGATCGCTTTCGGTCGGTGCTTCGCGCGCTCTCCGATGGCTTATGCACGTTGGACTCCGAGGGGCGCTGCGTCACGATCAATGCCGTCGCCGAGCAATACCTTGGCGGCAACGTGGACAACCTCATCGGCCAGAAGATCCTCTCCTACTTCAAGCTCTCGGCCAACTCGGAGAACTCGCCAGACACCTTCCATATGCTCTGGACCTCGATCAAGATCAGGCTCGCGCTTCGCTTCGAGCAGGCCGTCCTCGTGCGCCCTGACGGGTCCTCCCTGGCGGTGTCCTGTGTGTTCAACCCGCTCATCGAGAACAACGAGGTCGTCGGCTGCGTCTTCGTCTTCCGGGATGTCACCGCCACGCGCCGCGCCGAGGCCGAGCTAAGAAAACTCAATGACGCCCTCATGCTCGCGAGAGACGAGGCGATCGAGGCGAGCAAGTCCAAGAGCACCTTCCTGGCGAACATGAGCCACGAGCTGCGCACGCCGCTCAACGCCATCATCGGCTACGCCGAGCTCGTCGCCGAGGACGCCGCAGATATCGACTCCGCGGAAGGCACCTACATCGCCCAAGACATCAACAAGATCCACTCCGCGGCGGGTCACCTGCTCGATATCATCAACGATATCCTCGACGTCTCCAAGATCGAGGCGGGAAAGATGGAGGTCTTTGCCGAGACCTTCGACGTGTTCGAGATGATTTATTCCGTGTCCACCACCGTCGAAGGGCTCGTCGGGCAAAACCGCAACAAGCTCGAGGTCCAGTGTGATGACGCCATCGGCAGCATGCACACCGACAAGATGAAGCTGCGGCAGTCCTTGCTCAACTTGCTCTCCAACGCCGCCAAGTTCACCAACGACGGCACCATCTCGCTGCGCGTCTGGCGCGAGTTTGGGCCCAGCGGTGATTGGATCTACTTCGAGGTCAAGGACACCGGCATCGGCATCCCCCAAAACCGCATCTCGCACCTCTTCGAGTCCTTCACCCAGGCCGATCAGTCCACCACGCGCAAGTTTGGCGGCACTGGCCTCGGGCTGACCATCACGTACCAGTTCTGTCACATGATCGGCGGCGACGTGAACGTCTCGAGCGAGGAGGGGGTCGGCTCGACCTTCACCATCGGCGTCCCCGCCAACATTGGCCTCGAAGAAATCAGCTCGGCCGAGCCGCTGGCGATCGGCCTCGAAGAGGACACCTCGATCCCGGACCAGCCATTCTCGGCGGTGGGGACCTCCCAACACCTCGTCCTCTCCATCGATGATGATCCTCAGGCCGCAGATCTCGTCTCGCGCTTCCTCCCCGAGGAGGAGTTCTACGTGATCCATGCCTCCAACGGCGAGGAAGGTCTCACGCTCGCGCGCCGCCTGCGCCCCGATGTCATCACGCTCGATGTCATGATGCCGGGCCTCGACGGCTGGTCCGTCCTCTCTCGCCTCAAGGCTGACCCCGACCTGAGCTCGATCCCCGTGATCATGCTCACCATCACCGGAGAACGCCAGCGAAGCTTCACGCTCGGCGCCACCGATTATCTTACAAAGCCGATCCAGCGCTCTCGCCTGATCGATATGCTGCGCCGCTACTCTTCCTCGGAGGGGAGGGTGATGATCGTCGAGGATGACGACGAGACGCGAAATATCCTCCAACGTGTCCTCGAAGGACGAGGGTGGCGAACGCTCCTCGCGCGAAATGGACGCGAGGCGCTCGAGCTGCTCGAGACACACGTCCCCGATGTGATGCTGCTCGACCTGATGATGCCCGAGCTCGATGGCTTCGGCGTCCTCGAGAAGCTGCGCGAGGACGATCGCTACCTCGAACTCCCCGTCATCGTGCTGACCGCCATGGAGCTCTCGGTCGAAGAGCTCCAACGCCTGAACGCGCATGTCACCGAGGTCCTCCAAAAGGGCGCCACTTCCACGACCAACCTCGTCAACCTCGTGCGATCCGTCCTCGGCAAGGGGTAGCGTCGAAAGCGCGAACAGATCCGCGCGCCGCCGTGTTCATCCTCTGATCACCTGAACGATGGCCATCGGAAAGACTTGATGAACACGACGCGATACCTCTCTCTTCTTGCTGTGGTGATGCTGGGGTTCTCCTCACTCTCCTTCTCCGCGTTCGCCAAATCCCCGAAGAAGAAGGGCGACAAGATCGTCCTGACAAGGGCAGAAACCAGGGCGCATAACGCCGAGGTCCTCGCCAATATCGACAAGAACCTGCCAAAGCGTGACTTCGAGTGGCGCTATATCGTCATCCACCACACCGCCTCGGAGTGGAGCTCGCGCGCTCGCATCGACCGCTACCACCGCGAGAAGTTCGATGATCCAGATGGCATCGAGTACCACTTCCTGATCGGAAACGGGAAGAAGGCGCCCGCCGGATACATCGAGCTCGGTCGTTGGCCACTGCAAAAACGCGCCATTCATTTGTTCAAACCGGAGGGCGCGCCGCAGGCGATCGCTGTCTCACTCGTTGGGAATCTGCACGAGCGCGAGATCGAGAAGGCTCAATACAATGCACTCCTCGACCTCGTCGTCACGCTCTCCAAAACCTATGACATCCCGCCCGAGCGCATCACCACTCACACCGGAGTGGATGGTCGCCTGACCGTCTGCCCCGGCAAGCACTTCCCCTACAAGCGCCTGCTAAAGGATGTGCGCGCGAGGTTGGAGAGAGAGAAGCGAGAGGAGCCTCCTCAGGACAAGGCTGAGGAGTAAGTCACCTTGGCTTGAAACAGCGCGTCGATCTTTTCGGGCGCCACAAGCGCGTGAACGCCGATGATTTTACCATCATCGCTCACGCTAAAGAGCGTGACCGCGCGAGGTGGGTGCTTTGGGTTCGTGGGGGTATACTCCGTCATCAGCGCGATGGCTCCGTTGAGCTCCACGAGCGAGGTCCCCTCCATCGCGCCCGGTGCTCCTCCACGAGCCAGAAGAAACCGCAACACCTTCTCGATCCCTGCGACCGGCTTTCTGGCGGCAGCGTATTGTCCGTTGCCGTCATTGATCATCACGATCTCTTCGTGAAGCACCTCGCGCGCAGCGTCCAGATCTCCCTGCGCGAGCGCTCGCAGCAACGCCATCGTCGCGCCCTGGATCGAGTCTCTGTTCGGAGCGGTTCGCGCCGTCGCTTTTTCATCGAGCGCCAGGCAAGCCCTGGCTCTATGCAGGGTCGTCTTGACGTTTGCCTCGCTCATATCGAGCGCGTCCGCGCACTCTCTCGTGCTCAAGTCGAACACATCGCGAAGGATCAGCACCCCGCGCTGTGATGGCGAGAGCGCTTCGAGGGCGATAAGAAACGCGTAGCCAAACGCTTCGCGCGTGAGCAGCGTCTCTTCGGGAGAGGATGTCCCGGTGAGGATCGGCTCGGGGAGCCACGGCCCCGTATAAGGACGACGTTGTCTCGTGCGCAAGCGATCGATCGAGAGGTTTGTGGTGACGCGCGTCATCCACGCGCCGACCGCCTGAACAGCGCCAGGTCCTCTCTCGATCGCTCGCACGAAGGCTTCCTGTGCGACCTCTTCAGCGTCCGAGCGGGTCCCGGTGATCGCATAGCTCAGCCGTACGACGCGCTCGCGCTCCTGTTTCAAGATGTCTGGGCTCGGATCGATCATCCCGCCGCTCTCCCTGTCGAAGTCATCATCCCGAGGATCGCTTCGACCGCTTCACTCGCGCTGTCCGCGACGCCATCGCTCAGGTGTTCGTCCCCTCGGAGCCAGTCCCCGACCAAGTGCACGCCCGGTCGCTGCTGCCTCGCGGGACGGGTATCACCGACGGTGGGGATGCCATAAACCACGGGTGATGCGCCATACCTCGAGAAGACTTCGCGCTCGCGCCATCCTGCCAGGACCTCGTCCAGCGTGGCCTCGAGCAGCGCGCGATCGGGTCTCTCATCTCGGCGCACATAACGCGCCACATGCAGGATCTCGTGCTCGGGCGTGCTGGTCAATCTCGCCGTCCTCGAATGCACCGCGAAGTAGGTCGGTTCGTCAAAACCTTGAATGTAATCAGGGCAATCGAGCGGTCCTCGCATGACAAGATCCAGGCAAGCTGCACGCGCCAGGGTCAGGTCCCAGGCGTCGATGTCCCGCTCGAGGAGGCGCGCCGCCACACGAGGTGGCGTCGCCAGAATCACCGCGTCGCTAGTATAACGACCTCGTGCCGTGTCGATGGCAAAGGCACCGTCCTCTCGTCGGTCGAGCTTCTGCGCGCGGGTCTCGTGGAGTAACGTCGCGCCGCCTTCCAGCGCGCGATGCTCGAGCATCGCGATCATCGCGCCCCATCCTCCATGAAGGTAGAGGACGCCATGCCGGACCGCGCGATGAAGCATCTTCCTGGCGACGTTCGCGCGAAAGATGTCCAGATCAGCCGAGTAAGTGCTCAACCTCACGAAACCCTCCGCCATCGCCCTGGCGTCGTCGGCGAGGTTGCAGTCATCGAGCCAGTCCTTGGCGCTCCAGGTGTCGGGGTGTGATTTCGATGACATCGCGCCAGCGAAGAACCTCGCGATGTCGCGTTTTCCTCTCCAGGAAAGCATCGAGGATGTCAGGATCTGCATCGGGGTCGTCGGGATCAGGTGCGTTTGCTTCCTGTAGCGGCCTGCGCCTCTCGCGCCGCGTCGCTTGACGGGATCAAGGCCATCGGGCACCGCGTCGAGCTCCTGAAGCATGTTCCAGAGCGGTCCGCCCATATAGAGCGCGTGCGCTCCCAGGTTGATGCTTGCTCCCGCTGCATCGAGCGAGCGCGCGCGGCCACCGCTCTCGGCGCTCGCTTCGAGGATGCGAACGCTGCTGCCGTGGTCGACGAGTTTGTTTGCTGCGAGCAAGCCGCCAAGACCTGCGCCGACGATGATAACGTTTGAATGCGTGGACATGATCGCTCCTTTGGTCGTGATTTCCAAAACCTTTGCCTCGAGACCTCTTCGCGTCATGGAGGTCTCGTAGAGTTCACGAACGAAGGCAGTGAAAGGTTACAGTTGGCGTGAAAAAAGTTGCTGGCGAGGGTTCGTGCGATGCGCGAGGATGAGGACGCAAGCCGCTCACTCGACAGAAAACCCGAGAGGAAAAACGTGGCCATAAAGCTCGCGTGGTTGACCGATCCCCACCTCAATTTTGCAGGCATCCCCAAAACGGAGGCGCTCATCAACGAGATCGGCGCGACCTCGCCCGATGCGCTCCTGTTGACGGGAGATATCGGCGAATCCGATGACCTCGAAGGGTGGTTGCAGTTGATGAACGCGCGGCTCGATTGCCCGACGTATTTCGTCCTCGGGAACCATGACTTTTACGGCAGCACCATCGAGGATGTCCGCGCGCTCGCCAGCGAACTCACCGAGGCGTTCGACAGGGTGTTCTGGTTGGGGTGTCAGGATGTGATCTCGCTCTCGTCAGAGACCGCGCTCATCGGCCATGATAGTTGGGGGGATGGCCGCGAGGGGAACATGATGACGAGCCGCGTGATGCTCGCTGACTTCATGAGGATCGCTGACTTGCGCGGCCTGGATCGCAAACAGCTCCAGGCAAAGCTCGCGACGTTGGGGGATGAAGCCGCCGAGTTCTTGCGTCCGAGGTTATCCAGCGCGCTCGCCACACACCGGCACACCATTGTCTTGATGCACGTGCCGCCATTCCGCGAGTCGGCATGGCATGAAGGAAACGCGAGCGATGATGAGTGGTCGCCGTACTTTGTCTGTCAGGCAGTGGGTGACCTCTTGCTCGAGGTCGCAGCAGATCATCCCGGCGCGATGCTCACGGTTCTCTGTGGACATACGCACTCGGGCGGCGAGGTGTGGATGGCGCCAAACTTGAGAGTGAGGACGGGCGGGGCGGTTTATAGAAAACCCGCGCCTCAAGATCCGTTGGTGATGCCCTGAGGGGATATTTGTCTGTGACGAGGCCGTCATTGCTCGCATCATAGCGTGTGCGACCTGTGACTTTCGAGGTCGGCAGGCTCGTCATGGGCAGCGTTTCGTAGTAAACAATCCTCTGACCAACCGAAGAGAATGACGCCAAACAGGAGAGGAGCACCGAGCGCGCTCCAGGGGATGCCATGGCAGAGCTGATCAGCGAATTGAGCACGCGACTTGGGCGTCGTGAGAACGTGATCATCATCGGCGCTCAGGCGCCGGTGAGCCTGGAGCAGATCCAGGGCTGGACGTTTGTTCGCGTGCACTGTGATGGTCCTGACTCGACGTGGGGTCCTCTCGAGCAAGCGCGTCAGCGCGTCGAGCATTTGCTCGGGCGCGACGCGGATGCCTCTCCGACCTCGCTCGATGAGCTCGTTCAACTTCGCCAGCGTCTGCTCGACGGGGATACGCCCGAGCGGTCCGCGAGCATGGTGTTGGTCGAGGCGCTCAACAGGCTCTCGCGCGCGGCCTCTGGCCGCGCCGCGTTGGTGCTCGACGCCGTGGATGCCGCGGACGAGGCCACCATCGAAGCGCTCGACGAGTTGTTGCGAGATCCTCGCCTCGAGGTGTGCGTGATCCTCACGCTCCGTGTGCGACCCACGGGCGCCATCGCGCAGGTCATCGAACAGCTCGAGGCGATTTGGGGAGAGTCAGCGCTCCTGGACCTGACGTTTCCAACCGATCAGCCCGCGTTGTTCGCGTGGGGGCAGCTCGAGCGCGATCATCTCCTTGTCGCGCGCGCCTGCGCTGCGGTGGGCGATGTCTTCGAGGTCACGCACGTCGCGCGCCTGTTGGATCGTAACGAGTCCGAGGTGTTGCATATCCTCCAACACATCGCGGACGCGGGCGCTCCTATTATTGACAGAGGGGAAGGGCGCCTCTCTTTTGCGCCTCGCTCGCTAAAGTTTCTGCGGCGCGGCATCCTCCCATCGCTCGCGAGACACTGGAGCGAGCGGCTCGTGCGCATCGTGCTCGAGCGAGGTGGCGATGATGGCGCCAAGAGCCAGGATCTTCGCGACGCATTGTACGATATGACCGCGCAGGATCGCGCAGACGGTAGTGAGACGCAGGAAGCCCCAGAGATCGCGGCCTACGCGGACGTCTTCGAGATCGAGCGTCCTCACCGCGTGCGCGCCGCAGATCAGGCAGCCAAACACGCCGAGGCGGCGGGGCTCGACCATATCGAGGAGCGGCCAAGATCTGTGCTCGGTGGCGGAGAGCCATCCTCTCCAGAGGTGCCTGTCTCGAACCGGGGAGATCACGCGCGCGCAGCGCAGTACTTGCAAGGAGCGGGGCGCGTCGAGGAGGCCGTGGGGCATCTTATCGCTGCCGCCAGACAGGTCGCGTCGCGGCGCGATGCGCCGCGAGCCTTGCTCCTGACGCGACGCGCGCTCGAGCTTGTTAAATCACTCCCCTCGACAGAGCCTGCGCGCGCGCTCCACGCGCGCGTGCTCGCCGAGATCGGTCGCATCCAGTGGCGAGGGGCAGCGGTCGGGACGCCATTCTCACTCGGCGAGGCGCTGCAGACGGTGGAGCAAGCGCTCGAGGTCTTGGAGGATGATAGCGCGCCGGTACTTCGCGCCGAACTCTTCGCGCTGGTCGCGGGCATTTGTTATGACCTCGGCGATGATGACTCGCTCGAGCGCGCGAGCAGCGCGCTCACGCGCGCAGCGCGCCTGCTCGCTCAGGCGGGAGCTCCGGTGGACGCGGCGCGGTTGCTAAACGATCAGGCCGCCGTGCTCGTACGCTTTGGCGATCCTGTCCAGGCGGTGTTTCTGCTCGAACAGTCGCGCCAGGTCTTCGAGTCGATGCGAGAGCGCGACGCCACGGACGAGGTCGCCGCCAGAGAGTTGGCCGAGACGCATCACTTGCTCGCGCGGATTCCGATGCACGCCCAGATTCGGGAGGGCGCCGAGGCGCGCGCGCTCGGTGTGGGGTTGGAGCACGCGGCGAGGGCGGCTAGGTTGTACCAGGAGATCCAGGACAGCCGCGCGCTCGCCAGGGTGTGGGAGACGATGGGGAGGATCGAACTGAGCCTGGGTCGCCTGGACGCCGCAGAGGAGCACCTGGGCCGCGCGCTGTTCATCCAGCGAAAGCTCGGGGATGTGACTGGTCTCGCGCGGACGGCGGCGGGGCTCTCGGAGTTGTTGCTCGCCAGGGACGAGCACGCCGCCGCGCTCTCATTGCTCGCCGAGTCCAGCGCGCTCAACGCGCGCAAGGGGTCGCCGCGCGGCATCGTCTTTAACCTGAGGGCATTCGATGAGTTGGCGCAGGCGATCGCGATGCTCCCCGAGGAGCGCATCGAAGAGCTCGAGCCAGGTCTTATCGAGCTCGACACGTTCCTCCAACGCGCCACCGAGGATCTTGGCATCGTGCCTATCTCGATGCCAAGGCCATGAGCCTGATGCTCACTTGATCACGCAGAAGGTCTGCTGATTGAGCGCGAGCAGGCGACCATCCGCGCTCCAGAGCTCCCGAAACTCCGCGAAATACCCGCCACGCGAAGCGACCGCTTCAGCTCTGTGAATCATGGGCGCGTCGAGGTTCTCCATGTCGAAGTCCTCGAAGAACTCTAGCGTGAAGGTCACCGTGGCGAGCGGGCGGAACGAGTCCAACGTCGCGAGCATGGTGGGCCACCACGCGTCGGCGTGCGCGGCGATATAAGCCGCGCCACGATCCTTTCCTGGATGCTTCACGCGCACCCAGCCGAGTGATTTGAGCTCGTCTCCGCCCGAGAAGGGGAAGTGTGAGGTCGGCTGGAAGTTCATGAATTGCGTGAACATGGGCGCGAGCGGCGGCTTCATCGGCGCGATAGGGAGCTCCTCGTGCCAGGGGAGCTCGGGCGCTTTCAATGTCTTCCAGTCACCGAGCTCGCCGACCTCACGGTCCTTGCCAAACAACCCGACGATATGTGTGCGGACCTCACCGCCCTGAACGAGCTTTGCCGCGAGCGTCGTGGTGTTGCTGCCAAGGCGCAGGAACTCGATCTCGATGGTCGCCTCGCCGGGTACGGTCGCCCCGCAGAGCGTGGCGGTGATGGTCCTCAGCTTTAGCGGTGATTCGCTCTCGACCGCTTCCTCCATGGCACGAACCAACGCCGCCAGGACCAGTCCGCCAAAGACACCGCGGCCCTGTTGCCATCCTTCTGGCACTTGCCAGACAAAGGTGTCGCGGTCCTGGCGAACCGGTGTGCTCAAATTTTCGAATGCCGTGGCGCTCATGAGGGCTCCAGATATCGTGGGGTGTGGGGATGAGAGGAAAGATGGGAGGGGGAAAGGATCTTACCCGGTGAAGATACTAGGCACTGGTTGGCGCCTGCCCAGGGTAAAATGAATCGCTGTTCATTTTGATTTTGGAAAATAGTGTTCTTTTTTCAGAAACCGTTTGACGGCGCAACGATATATGTGTGATAACTTGATTGTTCCGGGGGACGGCCAATACATACTTCCCCCCAGGCCGTTCGGTAGGTTTGTATTCTATACCGGCGCTATGTCTCTCGGAACTTTTGGAAAAGCCCACGAATAAACGTGGGCTTTTCCTTTTCTTGTTTCTCTGATCTCTTCCCCCCTCAATCCCCCAACTCTGCATTCGCGCTCATTTTTCATAGCTTCGCTCTCTGAAAAATAAACACGACCATCCGCTTCACTTCGTTCGCGGAACTATGCTTGTTTTTCGGGCAGTCCCTGCATCCGCGCCTCGCTCGCTGCGCTCGCAAGACACGACCATCCGCTCGACTGCGTCTCGCGGAACTATGCAGGGGGGACTTGGGCTGCATCACCGAAGGCTTTTATTTTCATTGAGAAAATAGGACTTGGGCTGCCTCTTTGGGAGGTTGGTGTTTTGCACTGAGAAGATAGGGCCTGGGGTGCCTGTTTGGATGATTGGTGTTTTGTAGAGGGCACCTTCTCGAAGCGAATTGCTTGGATCAAAGCTCCAGATCGCAAAACACCAACCTTGTCTTGGAGCGCGAGAACAGCCCCTTATCTTTGATGGGGGGCGGAAACACGCCGTCTCACCTTTGTCATGGCACGATGGCTAAAAGTAAACTCGGTGCTGCATCATGGCAGGCGAGTTTCGGGGGGCTTTCCTCCGCAAAACCACCTGCTGCTCGCTCGAAGCTCCCAAAACACAACACCGACCTCGAGTCGTAGCGCGAGTTCCTTTGTCAAAACAACAAACCATGCGAGGCCACCCATGACCCCCACGCTACGTTTTTACTTCGACTACATCTCACCCTACGCCTACCTCGCCTGGCAGTGGGTCGGCGACATGTGCGCCGAGCACGGCGTGGAGCTCGAGCCGATCCCTGTCCTCTTTGCTGGATTGCTCGGCCACTGGGGGCATCTTGGCCCCGCTGAGATCCCTCCAAAGCGCGCGTTCGTGTTTCGCGATGCGTATCGGATCGCGAGCCTGAACGATGTCCCCATCGCCTTGCCGGACACGCACCCGTTCAATCCGCTGGTGGCGCTCCGTGTCTCGACACTCGAAGTCGCAGGAGAGCAACAGCAAGAGGTCATCGAGGCGCTCTGGCAACATATCTGGGGTAAGGGAATCAGCCCGAGCTCCCCGCAAATCGTCGCCGAGGCGCTCGATAAAGCAGGACTTGACGGAAAATCACTGGTCGCAAAGACGTCTTCGCCCGAGGTCAAGCAGGCGCTAAAAGACAACACTGCCAGCTTTATCGAAGAGGGTGGCTTTGGCGTCCCCGGTTTTCTCTACGAGGGCGAGCTCTTCTGGGGCAATAATCAGCGTCCCTACATCGAGCGTTGGTTAAAAGGTGAGCGTGGATATGACCCAGAGCTGCTCGATACGCTGATTGCTCAGAAGTTTGGCGTGCGTCGAAAACGTCCCGATGACACGGAATAAAACAGGCGCTCGGGCGATTACAACATACGCTCATCGATAGAGATGTGAGTTGACAGGAACAGACGATGTTCTACACTCCACATCCTCATCATCTCACTCGGTGATGACCACATACGCGGGTGTAACTCAGGGGTAGAGTGTCAGCTTCCCAAGCTGAAAGTCGTGGGTTCAAATCCCATCACCCGCTCTCCGCAAAAAGGCGGCTCATCGCATGATGAGCCGCCTTTTTTGCAACATGTTCATGCCTGCGGGGTGTCCAGACAAAGACGACGCTTTCGGAGCAGAACCCCGAAAACGCCAACCAACAAGACCAAAGACATGGGGATCGGTGCACGTTGCCTGCTTCCTGTGCTCGAACAACCACGCTCGCCAGGAGGCTCCTCGTCTCCAGGCTGCCAGTCAAAGTCCTCGACGTAGTCAACATCGTCATCACAGGCGTCATCGATCCCGTCCTCGTCGAGATCCTTTGGCTCGGGATTGCTCACATCGACGCAAGAGTCCTTGTCATCGTCGATCCCATCGCCATCGCGATCTTTGTCTTGGAATGCCGGGATTCCATCTCCATCACCATCGCTCGATCCTTCATCCGCATCGAGGATGCCGTCACCGTCTGAGTCTGTGTCGAGGACATCGGGGGTCCCATCCCCATCGGTGTCGACAGGATCATTCCAATCGCCGATCTCGTCTTCATCGAGGATGCCATCGCCATCGTCATCGGGGTTTGCAGGATCAAACCCCTGCATCTCCTCGAGCCCATCAGCGATCCCATTGCCATTCTCATCGCGCGCCACCACCACAACGGTCAACTCGCCGCTATCCGACAACTCACCGTCCGAGACCTCGACGTTGAAAACGTACTCCCCAGCCTTTTTGTAAGAAGGAGTCCAGCTCAGGCGGTTGCCTTCGAGTGATGCTTGCACCGGGAGTCCTTCAACAGAGAACTCGAGCGTGTCACCATCCTTGTCGTTGGCCTCGAGCTCGAATGAGAACGCCTCACCATCTGGCACTTCGAGCGTGGTCGGCAGCCCCATCAACACAGGCGGATCGTTGACTGACCTGACAGTGATGGTGACCTTCGCGGGAGCCGATGTGCTGCTCTCATCGGAGACCGCGAAGGTGAAGGTATCCTCACCGTTGAAGTCAGGCTCGGGAGTATAAGTCGCGTTATTCGCAGTGATGGTGACTGTGCCGTGTGCAGGCTGTGTGGCGATGGCGAAAGAAAGCACCGCAGGATCAGAGTCCTTATCGAGCGATGGCAACCGCATCTCGACCGCCACATCTTCGTCCGTGCTGACCGACTGCTCGTAGGCCAGCGGAGGATCGTCGACAGGCGTGACCTCCACCGTCACGATGCCTTCTTCCGAGAGGCCGTAGCCATCAAAAATCTCGTAGGTGAAGGCATCTGTCCCTACAAAATCCTCCTCGGGCACATACGTCACCTTGTCCCCTGCGAGCTGCACAGTTCCATGTTGTGGATCCTCGGCGAGCCGATACTCGAGCGTGTCTCCCTCCGGGTCACTCCCTGTCAGCGTCACCTCGACGCTGGTCTCTTCTTCCGTTTGCACTTGCAGGTCGTCTGGGATCGGCAGTTCGTTCAGGTGCCAGATATAGGCACGTGACATGGATGGATCTGCGATTTCCTTGAACGAGGTCATGACCATGGCCCGGTTCGCAAGTGCGATACCATCGAAGGTGCTCGTAGAAGAGTAAGGCATTGCCAGGGTGAAGGTTCGTTCCTCGGACCAGCCTGTAGGGCTTGTAGAGTCGGGGGTGAATAAAATCGCGCCGCCGAGTTCTCCCTCGGCGGGAGCAGTTGCTGGGCCAGGCGCGATGCCAACACGCCTTGCTCGCATGAACATGAAGTTCTCATCGCCGGTAATTGTGTGCCCGAAGTAGGCGTCCTCTACGAGCGCTGCTGGTTGATGAGTATTGGCGAAAGCACCCCAGTTATTTGGGCCTCCAAGATCCTTGCCAAAGAGCTGAACTTTGCCAAGGTTATCGCTCGATGCGCCGTAAAATCTGATCCCGATGTGGATACGGTCTCCTTCAATGTACAGGGCGCCCGAGTTGATATGATTTGTGAGGGGAAAAAAGCTCTTTGTAGCGACCCATTGGCCTTGCGCATTTCGTTCGTGGAGCACAGTTTCGGGTTCGATGTTGAAATTGTTGGCGAGCAGCAAATTACCCTTGAGGAAGAGGCCATATCCAAAACCCACAATATCATCGCGCTTGATGCGCGCGCTTTCTCCCCAGTTTTCAAACCCACCCATGTCTTTTTCGTAGATGTAGACCTCGTTGCTTCCACGTGAGCCAACAGCCAGGGTGTCGCCATTGAGCGATATTCCATAACGGCCGTAAGAGCTTTCATCGATCAGTGCAGGAGGAGAGATGATCTTGTGCTGTTGAAATTGGCCGTTCGCTCGTTTGTAGAGCAGGATCTTTCCTGTCTTTTCGAGGTTCGAATCGATGGCTGTGGCGACCAACCAGTCGCCAGACAGCTTTAACCGCCTCCCAAATTCAAAGCGTGTCTCCAAACCAACAGCTGAGATGGTCTGGACAAGCCCCCAATTATTTACACCACCGTCGTGGCGTTCGTGAACGTAGAGGACGCCAGCTCTGTTTACAGAGGGTTTGTTTGGCGCGCTGATCACGAGCAGATCCCCCTCCATCGCTGCTGGGTCCGACGCGAATGTTCCTCCGAGGCCATCGACGAGGAAGGATTGGTCCTCAGTCTGAAAGACGGGATCGATGGTGACTGGGAAAGTGGCTCCGTCAGTATGGATGATGAGGTTGTAAGAGACGTCTCCTTCGCAGGCATTGTGAGCCTCGAGATCAAAGCGAGCGCGAAGTCTCATCCCCGTGGAATCCCACGCGGCGAGCTTGTCGACCCGTAGCTTTTGGCCATTTGATGTGCCGAGCGAGAGGGCACGGCCATCTTCGAGCAACTCCGCGTCTTGTGCGCCAGCAATGCACCAAGTCAAACGTATCGCATCTTGGCCTTCGAACTCGGGCGCGGCTTCGAGCGCGAGCCCTTGTTCGATCCCATTCGCGTGAGGTTTGTACCACTCCGTGATCGCTCCTCGTTTGTAGCGAATCTCTTCGCCTTCGAGCACAGGCCGTGCTTTTGCAAAGGTGCTCGGGGGCTTGTTGACGCCAGCCCAACGCATCGTGAGTAAGTGGTTTTCTTCTCGGAAGAGGTGAATCGCGTCCGCGTGAAAGCCAGCCTCGAGTACGCCATCTCCGGCAAGGATCGTGTGTGAGGCGCTCTTTTCGAGAGCGCGCAGTGTTGTCTCGTGATCGGAGGTCGGTTTCGCATCTCGACCAGAAACGTCTTCCGCACAACCTGTGGACAGGGAAAGAAGTGTGAGGAGTGTAAAGGTTTTGCAATTTCTCAAGTGGTCCCCCTCAGGTCTGTCTCAAATAATAAACGATCATTGCGTGCAGCTGCTTTTAACGTTTGGTTGGCAGTGCAAGATCTTCATTGCAAATATCAAAAAAAAGACATTTGGAGATGGTGTTATTACCATAGAAGATTCCGAGAAGTTCGACTACTTGGAGGGGCGGGCATCTTCTTTTCTTTACCCGCTCTCCGCAAAAAGGCGGCTCATCGACATGATGAGCCGCCTTTTTCATTGGTATTGCGACCTTGGAGGAGTCGGGTGCTACTTGCCGATCCCGTAGACGTAGACCGCGCCTGCGTCGTCGGCGGTGTTGTCTGTGGGATCGCTGCTCGCAGAATCCTCGCCTCTTGCTCCGACGACGAGCGTGCCGTCTGCGATGGCCAACTCCCAGCCAAAGCGGTCGCCTTCCCCTGTGTTGGATGTCTTGAGGTAGGCGGTTTGCTGCCAGCTCGCGCTCGAGCGCTCGAACACGTAGACAGCGCCAGCGGCGTCGGCATCGTCGAGTGATGCGTCCGCATCGAGCCCTGTCGCGCTGCTGTCCTCGAATGGGGCGCCCACGACAGCCCAGCCTCCCTGGATTGCCACGGTGTGACCGAACTGATCGCCGCCCTGGCTGTTGGATGCCTTGAGGTAGGCTTGCCTCGACCAGGTGCCATTGCCAGTGTGTCGGTAGATGAACGCCGCGCCGCTGTTTGGCGCGCTCGTATCCGTCGCCATGCCATTCACACCCGTGGCATCAGTGGCGTCCTCGAGGATGCCGATGATGAGGTCATCACCGTCGAGGTCGAGTTGGGTGAAGACGCTGGAGAGCGGGTTGCCCAACGGATCTGTCGTCTCCAGCGTCGCGGTCTGCTCCCACTCACCGCGGCGCAATTCGTATATGCGCACTGGCCCTTCGCCGATCGCCACACGGTCCCCGTCGATATCGATGCCGCCTTCGCCTTGCAGCGTTTCGGTATGCCCCCATTCCCCCTGGGCATCACGCTCGAACATGTAGACCTTCCTGGGGCCACGCGTCGTGGCGATGATACGCTCGCCATCGAACGCGATGCGCTGTCCCATGAAGACGTCGGCGGCAGGCTCGGGGTTATCGATGGTGGCGGTCTCATCCCATCCTCCCTGATCATTGCGCTCGAAGATATAAAGCCTGCCCGAGTTGGAGACACCGCCCGCATCATACTGGTGCGCCGCGACGACCAATGTGTCTCCCTTGATCGCGACGTCTGCGCCGAAGGTGTCGAGCTCCCCTGGCGTGGATGCTTTCAGGTAGGCCATCTGGTTCCATGCGCCCTGCATGTCTCGCTCGAAGACATACGCGGCGCCGCTGCGTGCGAGGCTGTTATCCTGCTGGCCATCATCAGGTCCCACGCCCGAGCTCGAGTCCAGTGAGACGCCGACCACCAACGTGTCTCCATCGACTGCAACGTTACTGCCGAAGGCATCTCCGAAGTTGTCGTTCGGCGTCTTTCCTTGAGGGAAAGCCGCCTTGATGTAGGCAGGAGCGAACTGGGCACAAGGCACTCCGACGAGCGGGGTGCACATATCCTGACACACCGTGTCTTCGCCCGAGGCGTCACCACCTGCTGTGTTGGTCGACCCCGCAGGGCATGCGACGCAAGCGTTGTCACTGACGTATTCGTCCTCCTCGCAGAGCACCGGATCGCACTCGGAGTCGCCGTCGAGCAAGTCATCGCCTGCCGCGTTTGTCGTGCCCACAGGGCAGGGGACGCATGTGAAGTCGGCGACGTATTGATTCGAGGGACACATCGCCCCATCACAGCTCGTGTCAGGCCCGGACGCGTCATCTCCTGCCATGTTGGTCGTGATGCCGGGGCAAGGCGTGCACACGTTCTCCAGCACGAAGAAGTCCGCCTCGCATAACCTCGGCTCGCACATGGTGTCAGGACCCGTGGCGTCATCGTTTGGCTCGTTGCTCGTGCCTGGAGGACACGAAACACACTTGCCGTCGAGCACGCGCTCGTCGATCCCGCATTGGGCGATGCTCTTGCAGGATGGCGCATCGGCGCATGCCGGATCTTCGCAATCTGCGCCCATGACGCCGTCATCGTCGATGCCGTTCGTGCAGATCTCGATGGCGCCCGTTTGCTCGTCTTCGGATGCATCAGGGCTCATGTCGGCGGTCATATCCCCAGGCATATCTGCCAAGGACGGACCCATATCCCTGGCCTGATTGTTCGTGCCTGGTGGCGGGTCCTGGTTGCCGCACCCGCAGAGCAGCGCGAGGCAGAGTAACAGCGCGGTGGTGTGTCGTGGGGAGGGCTGTGTGGGCATGGAGAGGTTGTCCTTTGCTCGTGCTATCAGCGCCCTTTCGAGATGGGCGCAGGTAGTGAATCGGTCTTGGCAGTGAGTCGGTCCTAGTTGGCGGCGACCGAGACGTAATCGAGGCGCAGCAGGATGTCATCGACCCTGTCCAGGCGCAGCCCTTGCTCTCCCCCTTCAGAGATCAAATCGGCGGGGATAAACAACGCGTAGTCGCCATAGAGGCCACGCGCCGCCAACTCTCCCGTCTCACCGCTGCCGTAAGTCGGCTCCTCGAAGCTCGTGCGGTCGATGTTGAAGTAGGCTTGAATGCGCGCGCGACTAAAGGACTCCACGCCCCGGTCTGCTCCCTGCATCTGCCCGACGTTCTCGCCGACCCCGGGCTCTCGGAACAGGTTGCGGTTCGGGCGCACTGACGCGATCTGGAAGGTGTCGTCCTGCGCACCAGCGGAGCACCACTGGCTATAGAACGTGTTGCGCTTGAGCACATCCACGCGCACGTTCGAGGTGTCCGAGCCCGCGTAAACATCCTCGCCGAGAATGGATGCGTTGAGCGACCAGAGCCGCTCGGCGCAGTCATTCTGCGCGTAGATCGCGACGCCGTTGGTCTCGTAGCCAAGCGCCCCGAGCGGCGCCAACTGGAAGGGAATCTGCTGGCCGAGGTAGTTCCCGTTGTCGTCATAGACCGCGTACTTGTCGCTCGTGAGCAACAGGCGCAGACGCTGCGTCTGGTTCTGCGGGTTCTCGGATGGGGGCAGGTAGCTCTGATCCCCGAGGCGCAAGATATCATCGCGCAGGCTGACCACAGTGGTAAACTCGGTCGGAAGGCTCCCGCCGATTCCTCCCGTGTTCACATCCGTCAGCAGCTGCTCGAGGACATCCTGGCGAAGCTCGGTCGGCGTCTGCGCCTCCAGCACATCCTGACGCAGCATCAACGTGGTCTGGTACTCGTACTCGACCGCGCGCACCGCCAGGTAAGAGGCGCGCTTTGCCAACCTGAAGTCACGCACATACTGCGTGATCGCCTCGTTCGCCCACAGGTCTCCGGCAGGATCGGGCAACTGACGACCCTCCATACGTTGCATGTAGGCAAAACCCTCGGAGTGGGCTCGCTGAGCCGCCAACAACAACTCGGCTGCGTCCGCCCGAGCTCGCCCGAGCTCGAGGATCGCCCGCTCGATCTCGATCATTGCAGTATGCTCGCCAACCAACTCCTGCTTGGCGTCCTGATAACAACGCCTCAAATCGCCATTCTCGACCAGCGTGGCCACGGCGTCGTCATGCTGGGTTTGCGCGTTTTCGATCTGTCTGCCGAGGTCGAGTGATTTGACCTCGTAGACCTGTTCGGCGATCCCCGCAGCACATGCGGCCGCCGCCGCGGGCGCGCCGATCGCTGCCGAGATCCCCACCTCGACGTTGGAGATGCTGTTGGCGCAATCCTTGACGCCGCGCGCGATAGAGGCGCTCCTGTCGGCCTGATACTTGGCCTCTCGGAGCGTCTTCATCGTGTTGACATGGGCGCTCCGCGCCTCCTGGACGTTCAGGTTGGTGTTCTTTTGCAGCCAACACGAACGCAGCGCGATGTCGTAAGCCTCCTGGAACTCGGCAGCAGATTGCTGCGCGATGCGCAGGTCGGTCGCGGCCGCAGCCAGATCGAGGTAGATTCCGCCGATCGTGCCGCTGACACATCCGGGCGTGTCGAAGGGGGAGGCTGGCGGCGAGATGAACATGCGCATCTCGGGGTGCCTGCGCTGGCAGGTTTCGAGCAGGTTGGACCATGTGCCCGGCTGCGCGCGCTCCTGATCCGTCAGTGACATAGGCAGCCTCATGTTGAGCGAGCCCACCTCCAGTGGGAGATCCTCCAGGTCGCGCCCGAGGAAGCTGTTGCACCTCAGGCAAACGCCATCGCCGCCACATGGCACGAGGTCAAGCTGACCGGTCATCGCCACATCGCCAATACATGTCTCCACGAAGCTCGCGACCTGCGCATTCCCGAAGCCATACTCCCCCGGGATCTGAGCGAGGTTCTCGTGCAAGCACGCACGCCCCAGGACATCTGGCTGACGCCAGGCGGAGTACCACTGCTGCGGCGTGAGCTGGCAACCCGGATCATCCGAGATGGCGCAGGTCTTCGCGTCGAAGGTCGGGTTGTCGACCGGAGAACCTGTGATCGGACCGCAGTAGTCGCGCAACCTGTTGTTGTACTCTCGGCGCGCGTCGCTGATCCATTTGTCGAAGGTGCGGTCGTTGTGCGCACGTCTAAGCTGGCGGTCGTACTCGTCGATGAAGGGCTGTCGCGCATCCTCCAGGCTTTGCTGCGCGCGCCTTACCGCTGCGGGTGCCCACGCCGAGCTCTCCAGTGAGTCTCCCACCAAAAAGGAGGTGATCGCGCCAAAGCGGGCGCCAGCGCCCTCCGAGTCCACATCGAAGTAGAGAGGGAGGTCGTTGTCCGTGATCCCCAACAGGTTCTCGCCACCCTGGAGCTTGGATACCAGCTCGAACATCCCGTAGACCGAGCCCGTGGCGCTCGATGCGTTCGAGGAATAGTCCTCATCCCACTCGAGCGTGTCGGTCGCGGAAGAAGCGCGAAGGTGGAGATCCGTGGCGAGCGTTTGGGCGAGCAACAGGCGAGGCATCAGGCGCTCCACGCGCTCGAGTTGAACCTCGGGGTCCGCTCCGCCGCTATCTCGCATCAACCTCCTGACGAGCTCTGTCTGACGCGTCAGCGTGTCGAGGATGCTGGCCGCGAGCGGGATTTGCTGCTCGTCGCTTTCGTTGACGGCGATGTTGCGACGGATGGTGCGGTAGTCGACCTCGAGCAAGCTCGCAGACGGCACGGACAGGATCGTGTGGAGCACGTGAGGCGCCGCCACAAGATCCCAGCCGCGCAGCGTCGCTGTATAAAGTTCGGATGTCTGTGGGATCTCACCGGGCATGGCGAATTGGCTCAGCGCCTGATTCACGCCCGAGACTTGCTCGCCCTGCGTGGCAAAATAACCGTGCAGATCCAGCCAGCGCGTCAGGATGCGGTTGGTCAGCGCGACAGGATATCCCTGCACCGAGCGACCCTGCGCGATTTGATCCTGGGAGAGCCTGTAGTTTCGGCTCTGCAGGCTGAGCGCAGTCAGCGTGCGTGACAACTGCGCGCAGGTCCCCGGCGCGAACGCTTCGGCCATCCCCGAGCCCTGAGCAGGGGAGGGGATCACGGGCGTCTGATCGAGCGCCTCCATTTCATCGAGGCAAGCGCGGAGCATCTGTCGTCCGGTCGTCGACATGTCCAGGTCGATGGGCAACGCGGCGCCAGAGACAGCGGCGCTGCGGCATCCGAGGTCTTGCGTTTGTGGCAACAGCTCGTCGCCAAACCCAACGTCCAGGTAATCCTCGAAGCTGTCCGCTTCTGGCGGGTCCATGCAGAGGATGAACTCGGCTGTCGTGGACAGGACCTCGGGCAGCAGGCAAGTGCCCTCGCCGCTGGCCCGGTAACTCAGGAAGCCCGTCTCCGTGACCATCCCTTGCTCCGAGATCGTGGTCGCGGCTCTGGTGTAAGATTCGGTCGCGCTGAAGCGGTATGCCACCTCGCAGCCAAGGCGCTCGGACATCTCCTGGCAAAAATTCACGGAAGGGATATCGATATTGATCGGGAACTTTCCTTGAATCTGCTCGTCGTAGAAGAGGCGGATGTTAAAGAACTCGCACGTCAGCGGCATGAATTGCGCCAACGTGTTCGGGGCTGGTGCCATCTGAGCGGTCTCGACGGTCTGGAACGTCGGATCGAAGATCCCTTCCCAACCTCGCTCGAACTCCGTCAGTGGTTGCGTGTCGTTGGCCGAGATGTTGGGCATCGTCAGCACACTCGTCAGGTAGCGCGCCTCGTCCTCGAAATCACGGCCCGGGATATACGCTCCGATCCCGAAGAGCCTGTCGCCTCGCCAGACGCTCTCGATGTACTGGGTGTAATCCCGCCCATTGATCGAGCGCGCGGGCACTCGCGAGGCAAGCGTCGTGAACGCCTCCTCCCAGGGAGTTGTCTCCAGAAGGAGCGTGTCCGGGTCATAGTCCAACGTCGCGTTGGCTCTTGGACCAGGAGGAGGATCGGTCGTGTCACCCTGACGCACGAGCTCGACGCGCCAACGCACCGTCGGCGCGCGCTCTCCTCCAGCGCCGATGTAGCGCTGCTGGATCTCCAGGACGAGAGAGTTTGTCAGGTCGACGCGCTGCCATGTGGCCTCGACCGTGCGGGCGAGCAGGGCGGAGTCGCGCCCCGCGACATTGGCCTGCATAAACGGTGCGTCGGGGAAGTCGAGTTGGCCCGAGTCATCCGTGGACAACCCGAGCAGCTCGCCAATAAACGCATCCTCGGTGGAGAAGACATCGAAAGGATCTTTCAGGCGCACGATCGTCGTCTCTCCGGCGCGCTCCCAGATGCTCGCCTCGATATCGAGCTTCACCGGGATCGCTGGCGCCTGCATCGAGTCCGACTCCTCGGTCGAAGATCCCGCAGCGATCAGCGTTGCTTCCCCGGAATAGAAGCCTTGCAGCTCCTCTGTGCTCGGCGTGTTGTCTGTGCCAACCGCGCGTTGTCCGGGCACGAACACCGAGATGCTCTCGGTCAACTGTGGCGAGTAGACGAGCACCTCTGCCACCTCGAGCTCCTCGAGCGGGGTGTCCGGTTCGCTCACGCGCCGTACCTCGACGACGAGCTGATCGCCGGGCTCCATCTGCATCGTATCGATGCGGCATGCCTCTCGGAATGCGTTGCGATCGGGGCAGCGCACCTGCGCGCCGCGTCGGCCCACGATGCGCACGCGCTCGGTGCGACTGTCCGCGCGCAGGACGAGCGGGTAAGGCGCATCCTCGCCGACCGTGATGTTTGGCGCATCCACAGAAAGCTGGCCCTCCTCGCGGTTTATCGAAGGGGGAGCGCTCGGGTCGATGCAGCGGCCAAAATCATCGCAACGAAGCGCATCCGCGCAGTCCGCATCGACCGTGCACTCGGTGACGCACTCGCCAAGATCACACGATGACTTGCAAGGGCAGTCATCATCTGTCTGGCAGGACCTTGCCTCGGCGAGCGCCTGTGGATCGGGTGTGCAGGTCGCCTGCTCTCCCTGGTCTCCAGATGACATATCCGCGTCTGGTAAAGACATGTCTTCAGACGATGACATGTCTCCAGGTTGTTCTTTCACCGTCGTTGCAGTCTCGCAGGAGCCGCATCCTGTAAGAAATAACAGGAGGATACCTGTAACGAGGTGTCGTGGGTGGAGCAGCTGTTGCATTGGATTCTAGCCTTCCAGAGGGACTGAGCTCGGTCATGATACCTCAGGCTAGGACACGATTTGCTCGAAAGCAATCTCATCATTTGACTATAGATTTGTTTGTTAAACTCTTTTTTGCATCTTCACGGTGTTTTTCATTCGGGCTTGTCGGTCGGCGACAAAACAGACATGAGGTGCTCGTGAACGCGAGCGATGTTGTTGGTTTCGCATAAGAAAAGGCGGCTCATTATGCGATGAGCCGCCTTTTCTATGGGATGTCATATGTTGGAGCATGCTGTGTGAGAGCTCCAGGTGATCACTCCACGATCTCGAAGCCGCCCCAAATGTGATTATCCTCGCCGCGCACGCCGCTCTTGAGTTCGAGGTAGAGCGTGTCTCCTTGCTTGAGCAGCCACCCTCGCTCGAGGTCTGCTCCAACCTCGACCTGATCCCAGTGGCAACTGCACAATGGCGCTGGTCCGGTGAGGTCGGAGCAATCATGGCTGGCTTTGATGGATGACTTCCAGTCGATCATGTCGGGAGTCAACTCGAGCACCTGGCCGTCCTCGAGGTTCGTACCTGGCGAAATGCGGACGGTTTGTGTCCCCAATGGAAGATCGCGTGGGTGACTTCCCATGCGTCTGTTGTCCAGATCGCACTCGCTCCCTCGGTTAAACCCGAGCGCCAGGGTGCCATCCTCTTCCAACGTGATGGTCTCCGTGCCGTACATGAACCCTCCGCCATGGCACCCGGCGAATCCGAGCGCATCGGTCGGGATGTGGCACGCGCCTCGCGCTCTCATCGTCTCGCAGACGTCGATGTCGATGAGCTCGTCCAAACCTCGGTCGCCCAGGTCCAATGTTCGCGTGTAAGGCGCCTGTTCAGACGTCGGGAGCATCAACCCGGACACGCTGGCGTGGTAGATCGGCGTGGGAGGAGTCATTAAATCAGGTCGCGCGGTAAAGCCACGAGCATCGAGCCCGCCAGTTTCCGAGTCTTCGCCATTCCATATCGTGTACGCGAGGCTCGTGGTCGATGTGGTCGCTCCGAGCGCGCCAAAGCAGTCCCCTGGTAACGAGGCTTGCTCTTCCTCGATCCAGAGCCCCTGCTCCAACTCATCCCGCTGCAACCACCCATCACCACGATAATCCTCGCCGCGAGGCGTCGTCGCGTTCGCGTCCATGCTCGTCTGGTTTGGGACGGTGTTGTTGGCTCCCGTCGTGTTGCTGTTCGCTGTCGAGTTACCCGAGGGCTCCTCTGCGCCAGGCCCACAACCTACGAGGATGGCAAAGACAAGGAACACGACGCTGGAACGTTGGAGCTGGAGCATGTGGACATCCTCGGGTTTGTCTTGAGGGATTATCTGTAGGGAAACAACTAAGGGCAACGTGGTTAATGTCTTTTTGATATTAGGCGCGCGTCGCTAAAAGATCAATCTCCCTGGTTTGTGAGTGTACGCGGCTTGATCGAACCAAAAGCAAGGGAGCAACGCGCGCGTTGCTCCCTTGCTTTTGGTCACCTGGCAGGTCATCCAGGATGTCTGGCAGGTCTCAGGTCGTTGCAGCGAGCGTCGCGGCCTTTTGTTTGCCCACGCGGTAGGCGTCCACGGCGAACGCGATGTTCATGACAAACACGCTGGCGAACATCGGCCAGTAGTAAGAGGGCGCCGCCGTCTGGATGCCAAACTCCACGTAGGTCAGGCCAATGACGCCGACCAGCCAGGCGAGCGCCAGCGGGATGTTGTGCCCGAGCACGAGGTAGCCAGCGCCAGGGAAGAAGAAGTTGAGCAGGGTCGCGATCCATGTCTTTGCCATCTCGGGGCTCCTATCAGTCGTTTTGGTTCAGGGTGTGTTTCGTGCCGTTGTGTACCGACATGTGTAATGATAGGTTCGAGTTTGGGACGTTTGTATGTGCAGAGGTCCTGTTTGTTTGATTAAACGTCCGAGAATCTGGCATGAAAGATCCTCTTAGCCTCTTGCTCGAGCGCTCCGGCGTGGCTGGCAGCGTGTTCTGTCGCGCCGAGCTCCAGGAGCCGTGGGCGGTCTCCACGAAGGGGAGCGGTGATCCTGCGGGGCGACCCGCGATCTTTCACGTGATCGTGCGCGGCGCGGGGTTCGTGCGCGTCGAGCCCGATCGTGACGGCGCGCCCAGTGCCGACGAGGCATCCTGGCGAAGCGGCGATGTGATCATGATGCCTCACGGCGATCCTCACGTGATGTGCTCTCATCGCGACGAACATCCCGTGCCCATCGCGTCGCTCGCCGCGACGCCCGGCGAGGACGGCTTGCCATGTATCAGCAGCGGCGGTGATGGCGCGCAGACCTCGATCCTTTGCGGGACGGTGCGGTTTAGCGAGGAGGCCGAGGAGCTGCTCCGGCCACACCTCCCCCCATTGCTTCACTTGCAATGCGCTCAGGGGCCTGCCGCGGCCTGGCTGGATGCGACCTTGCGGCTGCTCGGCGCCGAGACCTCCACGGCGTTGCCTGGCTCGGAGACTGTCATCGCGAGGCTCGCCGAGGTGCTCTTTGTCCAGGCCCTACGCGCCTGGCTTCGCGACTTGCCAAAGGGAACCATCGGGTGGCTCGCCGCGCTCGGCGATCCAAACCTCTCGCGCGTGCTCACCGCCATCCACGAAGCGCCAGAGGAGCCCTGGACCGTCGCCTTGCTCGCCAGACAGGCGGGCCTCTCGCGCTCGGTGTTCTACACCCGGTTTCGCGAGGTCATGGGCGAACCACCGGCGACATACCTGACGCGCTGGCGCATGCATGTCGCCAGGCGCGCGCTGCGACGCGGCGAGAGCGTCGCCGAGGTCGCCGAGGCGACCGGATATGGCAGCGAGGCGGCGTTTAGTCGCGCGTTCAAGCGCACCGTCGGCGATACGCCCGGCGCGTGGCGCGACGCTCGCCAGGCGTCCGCATAAGATTCAGGGGTTATCACTGAACAAAGGTTGCGCTTCGGGGCATCGCGCGCAACTTTTGGGGGTCGATGCGTTTGATCACCGATTCCTTGATGGAGCACCTCGTTTATGTGGACCTGTCCCGAATGCTCGCGTTCCTTTCGTCGCAACAAACAACACCATATCTGTGTCCAGAAGGACCCCTACGATCTCGTCGAGGGAAAGCCTGATAACGTCCTGCTCGCGTTCGATACGTTGATGACGCGCTTGCTCGAGTGGGAGGGGTGCGGCGTCGATGCGTCCAAGAATACCGTGCTGTTCAACGTCAACCTGCGCGTCTGGCTCGTCGTCAGGCCGATGAAGGACAAGCTCGACCTCGGGTTTTACTACGACGAGGAGCTCCAGAGCCCGCTCCTCCACAAGATCGATTCGCTCGGCAAGACCAGGTTCTTGCACCACGTGCGCATCGAGGACGAGGTCGAACTCACCTCAGAGATGATGGATTTTCTAAGGATCGGCTTCGACTTCGCCGCGAACAAGGAGTGAGCCAGGAGAACCTCTTCGGGCACAGGTTGGCGTCCGGCGAGGAAGTTGGCACGAATTTCGAAAGATGCCTCCCTGTGTCAACGCCGCCACGAGGAAGGTTCGGCGCCCGAGCATCAGGCCACGCCACTCGAAATTCGTGCCAACTTCCTCGCCGGGTTCGCATTGGCGCCACACGTCAAACCCACGCCGCAAGAGGAGCGCGTCATGCATGTCGAGACCATCTGGGGAGAAGTTCGTTCGTTGCTCGCGAGCGCTGACCATCGGGCATCGAGAGCCTTTGGCGCGTTGCTCGAAGAGGTCTTCCTGGCGCACGGAAAAGCGCCGCTCGATGACATGCTTTGCTACGCCGTCGATCGCCTCGGGAGGTCGCGTGACTCGATCGATTTCTGTGTCCCGTTCGCCGGTTGGGTGCGCGCCTTGCTCGACGATGCGTTGTGTGCCGAAGTTGCCGGTGACGAGAAAACATTGCACCAGCGCGTGCGAATGCTTGGCGCCGTCAAACCTGATCTGGTGGCGCTCCACGCGCTCCAGGATCGGATCGAGATCAGGCGCCAGCTCGACGCCTCGAGTTGGTATGGCGTCGAGGGCCTGAACGAGCACACGCTCGCTGATCTGCGACTGCTCGATCGCCTCGGGCGAGGAGCACGAAAGAGGCGCAACGCGCTCGACCCGTGGCGCAAGCCAGGCCGGTCCTCGGAGCTGCTGCGCGATGTCACCGACAGGCTCTGCATCTACACCAACGAGATCGAATACTACTGGGACTGGATCGCGCGCGAGGATCTGCACCGCGGCCTCGCGGCCTTGCAGGTTGTCTTGATGCGTTGCCAGGATCTCGAGCTCCTCGCAGACCTCTTGCACTACCTGCGCACGCGCGCCTGGTTGTTCGGGCAAAACACCTACCTCTCACCGTGGATTCGCGACACGCTCTTTGTCGATATCGACGAGCCGCTGCACCACGAGAAGAACCTCGGCTTCTCGGACGCCTGGGATGATCGCGGCGCGCCGACGATGAAAGGGGAGGGGGGCTTTCAGGTCATCGCCAGCGGCGTCAAACTCTACGAATCACTGGTCGCGCGCGTCGATGATACGTGGCCGCGCCAGACGCGCAGCGCGCTCGCGGGCTTGCTCTATCTGCTGCGCGAGGACCACGCCGTTCAGGATATCGAGAGCACGGGGCGCTTCGGTCGATTCTCACGCAGCGAGCGCGTCATCATCGAGTGCAACCCCGCCATCTTCCTCGAGCGCTACCGCCATCGCGAGGACGCCTACCTGCACTTCCTCGACGGACGCGAGGAGAACATCGCAAAGGCAAAGCGCAACCCGCACTGGCTGTGGAATCGCCGCGAGCGGCGACCTCAGTTCGAGGTCGAGCTCTACGAGGAGACCTTCGGTCCTATCCAGCGCGGTTACTCCGGGTGTCCCGTCGATGATGTGCCAGGTTACGAAGGCGATGGGCTCCCCCCTTCGCTGCAAGAATACTCGGATTGCTGGAACGATTGCGTGGTCTGAACCTGTCGTCGAGCGCTGGAGCGTGACGCTCTAAAACGTCAGGCGAATGTCGGCAAAGAGCAGCAGCGGAAAGAGCCCGAACTCGCTCTCGATTTGCGGGACAACAGGAGCCATCGGGTTCTGCGCGATCGTCGAGGTGTCGATGCTCGCGCGCGCTCCGATCGGAATCAGCCCGCCAAGACCCACGGCGACGTTCTCGGCAAAATCATAGCCCACGTTCGTGGTCAGCAGCAGCGAGCCATCCTGGAGGTTCTGGATGTATCCCGCGCCAACGCTCAACAACTCCCAACTGTATCCCGCCGCCAGCCCGGCGTACCAGTTCCCCAGATAGTTCAACTCGCCGACCTGCCTTGGCAGCGAAGGATCGGTCAAGGCGCGCGTGAACGGCGCCTTGGAGCCGAGGTTGTTGTAATACACCTCGGCGGTGGTGCTCAGGCCAAACCTCCACTTGTACTCGACGCCAGCGGTCGCCTGGACCGAGGTATCCTGCTCCTCTCGCACGGCGATCCTGGCGGCGCTCTCGGCGTAGAGCGCCGCGCCGAGCAGATCCGTCGAGATGTCAAAGCCCACCGTCGGCTGTTCGTAGGAGCGTCCCGCGAACACGGACACGTCGAACAACCCGGGGAAGATCCCTTTCCAACGAAGCAGATACATCCACTCCTCGGGCGTGATCTTTCCCTCCTCTGGATCTGCCACCATGTCGGGCTCGTGCGCGATGACGTAGGCTTCGATCTCGTGGTTGATCCCGAGCGCTGCGGTCGCTCGCAGCCCATCGACGCCGCGCTTGAACTCGGTGTCGATGGTGCCCGGTCCAAATGGCGCGAACAGGTCTGTGGCAGGGAACATGCGCGCCGAGCCGTGGTTGAACGCTTGCCTCCCTATCTGGACCTCGAGCCCCGGCTTCCCGAGCCTCAGCGCCAACCTGTCGAGGTTGTGCTGCACGACCCAGGAGCCAGAGTCCGGTGAATAGAGCACCGGATCGAAGTCCATAAAGCGCAGCGCGCTCAGGCCCACATTTTGTACCGCGAAGCCGCCGACTGATTGGCTCGCGCCGATCAAGGGGATCACATCGTAGGCGACCTCGAGCCTCGCCCAGTCCGAGAGCGAGACATCGAGCGTCGGTCGCACGCGTTGGATCACGAGCGCCAGATCTGTGGTCTCCGTGTCACCGTCGACCTCGGTCAGTTGCGCGCCAAACATCGAATAAGTGCGAGCGTGCGCGATGAACTCGGCGTCGAGCTTCGCGTCCCGTTTCTCACTGACGCCGCTCATCTCCTGAACGGAGTCGAGTGATTCCAGCTCTTCGATCTCGTCGCTTTCTGCGCCCTGTTCATCGACGCCGGGCAGCTCCTCGATCTCGTCGACGCCTGGGAGTTCTTCGAGCTCGTCCTCACCCGCTTGCGCTGCGGCTATGGATGGCCATAGCAGAGCGGCGAGGAGCAAGGTCACGAGTGTCGTCCTCGCCGCATTCATGACCTCTTCTCCTCGCTCTCGATCTTGCCATCGCGAAGACGGACAAGACGAGAGGCGCGCTCCATGACCTCCGGGTCGTGGGTGGAGAAGACAAACGTCGTGCCGTGCTCCTTGTTCAGATGTTGCATCATCTCGAGGAGCTGGACGCCGGTGGTCGAGTCGAGGTTCGCGGTTGGCTCGTCGGCGAGCACGATGGCGGGTTGGGCGGCGATGGCTCGCGCCACGGCCACGCGTTGTTGCTGACCGCCGGAGAGCTCCACCGGGCGCCTGTCGAGCATGTCGCCGAGGCCCACATCGCGCAGGATCTTTGTGGCCGCCTCGCGGCGCTTTGCCACGGGCTCCCCCTGGAGCTGCATCACGTACTCGACGTTCTCGAGCGCGCTCAACACGGGGATCAGGTTATACGCCTGGAAGACAAAGCCGATGCGGTCACGCCGAAGCTTTGCCAGGTCGCTCTCTTTCATCCCCGAGAGGTTCTGCCCATCGACGACGACCTCGCCGTCAGTGGGCGTATCGAGCGCGCCTATGAGGTTGAGTAAGGTCGACTTGCCAGACCCCGAGGGGCCTGCGATCGCCAGGAACTCCCCTGGCTCGATCTCGAGGTCGACGCCATCGAGCGCTTTGACCGTGCCCGCGCGCGTCGTGTAGTGGCGTTTGGCCTGCTTGACCTGAATGACGGGATCGTTGCTCGTATCACTGGACATATCTTGACTCCTCGCCAGCGCCCGTCCTTTGCGGGTGCGCTGGCATCTTGTCAGCGTCGCATCGCCTCGACGGGGTCGAGGCGCGAGGCGCGGATCGCGGTAAACAGACTCACTGCTGCGGTGAGCAAGGTGAAGATGAGGGCGCTCCGGATCGTCGACCAGGGGTGCACCTCGCCATAAATGGGTTCCGAGAAGACCATCCCATACGCGGTCGTTTCGCCGAGGTTGAACCCGTAGGTCGCGAGCAGGTAGCTAAAGAACAACCCGAGCAAGATCCCTGGCACTGCGCCGATAAGCCCCAGATAGAGGGCTTCGGCGGTGATCTGTCCCGCCAAACTCTTGCCGGAGGTGCCCAGCGCGCGCATCACCCCGAACTCTCTTGTGCGCTCCATCAGCGACATCGAGAGCGTGTTGATGATGCCAAACGAGAGGATGAAGAAGAGCGCGAAGACCATCGCGTCGGTAAACGTCGCCGTTAAACGCTGCATCTCCGAGATCATCAGGTTGATGTCTTGCCATGGTTCGACGACGACGCCGTCACGCTCGAGCGGTTTGATCGCCTGCGCGATGGCGTCGCGGTTGTCCGAGTCGACGTCCACGCGCAGCGCGATCTCGTGCGCCTTGCCGCTCGTGCCCATCATCCGCTGCGCCATGTCGATGTGAATCAGCGCCGTCTGTCGATCGAGAGTCACATCACCCGTGGCGAGCAATCCCTTGACGCGCACCAATTCGGTGGTCGCCTCTCCGGTGTAGATGTTTGCCACCGTGAGCACCATCTTGGCGCCGACCTCGACCTCCATCTTCTCGGCCTGATAAGCGCCCATCATGACCTGGCCTGGAGCGTCGATGTACTCCCCCTTGACCAGTCGGTCCTGCCAGTTCGTGGTCGCCTGCTCTCGCTTCGGGTCGATGCCGAGCAAGGTCACGCCGCGCGAGCGATCCCCGATGACGAGCATCCCCATCCCGATGGTGCGCGGCGTGGCGCTCTTTATCTTGTCGAGCCCGCGCGCCTTCTCGAGCAACGCGTCGGTGCCCTCGATGACGAGCTTTTCATCCTGCGTTTTTCTATATTCTGTCTGGTGAATCTGCGCTTCGCCAAGCTTTGACTCCGTCACGTTGCGCACGATGCGGTTGTTCATGCCCGTCACTAGGCTGAGCATCGCCGACATCACCGCCACGCCGATCATCAGCGTCGAGGCCGTGATCAGAGTCCGCCGCTTGTTTCGCCACACGCTGCGCCATGCCATTTTCCAAATCATCGCTATCCTCCTCGCGCGCTCAGAGCTCGCGCAGCGCGGCTACAGGGTCCAAATTGGAGGCTCGCCAGGCGGGCCAGATCGCTCCCAGAATCGAAGCGATGACGAGAATGCTCGGATAAATCACGGTCCCGAGGACCGTGTTCGCCGGGTGAATCGTCGAGATGCTCATCCCGCCAAACTCGAACGGCTGATCCGAGAGCTGCACGCCGACGCCATGCAAGTAGGTCGTCAGCAGCGCGGCCAGCAAGACGCCGAGGCCCACGCCGAGCACCGCCATCCAGACGCCCTCCCAGACAATCATCGAGACGATCTGCCAGCGCGGTGTCCCCAGCGCCTTCATCACGCCAAACTCCTTGGTCCGCTCGAACACCGACATCATCAGCGTGTTCACCGTCCCGAGCATCACCATCAACATGATGACGAACACCAGGATGCTGCCGCCCTTGCGGTCCTCCTCGATGCCCGTGGCGACCTCCGGCATCAACTCCTCCCAGGTACTCAGCACGAGCGGCGCTGGTACATCCACGCGCTTCTTGATCCTGTCGACCGTGTAGGCCGAGGTCGTGCGCGCCACCACACGGTGCACGCGCGCTCCCAAAACAAAGAGCTCCTGCGCGTCCTTTAGCCTTATCAGCGCCATCGACGCGTCCATCTCGTCGATCCCGGAGTCGATCAACCCCACGACCTCGAACGCCTCCGCCGCCGTCGATCCATCGGCCGCCTGGCCCATGTAGATGACCTCGCCGCCAATGCCCACCTCGAGCCGTCGCGCCAACCCATCACCGATCACGATCGGCAACGCGTCTGGGTCCTTGGTCTTTCCTAAAAAGGAGCCCTCCTTGACCGTGTTCGCGAGCGTCGAGACCTTCTCTTCTCGACCCGGAATCACTCCCGTGAGCGCGGCGCCTGTGGTGCGGTTGCCGACCGAGAAGAGCCCGGCTGCCTCGATCCGCGCGCTCACGCCGAGCACATCGGGATCGGCCTCGAGCTTCTTTATGATCGGGGCAGGGTCCTCGACCGCTTCGAACATCGAGGGGGAGTCGTGGTAGTCGGCGTGCAAGACCTGGAGTTGTCCATTCCAGGTGCTCGTCGCCATCTCGGTCATGTCCGCGTAGGTGCCCTCGTTCAATCCCACCACGAAGACGAGCAGGAAGGAGCCCGTCGCTAGGGCGCACAGGGTGAGGATGGTTCTACCCAGTTGCCTGCGCAGGTTACGCAGGCCCATCAGTATCGTGTTCCACATCGGCTGGCCTCCTTCTGTTTCGCGTCACTTGCCGCGACGAAGGTTTGCCATCGAGAAGGTCTCGTCGGGGACCTCTACGTCAAAGCTCATCGCCTTGTACGTCATCACCGTCTTGTTCCCCTTCTTGTCCTCGGACAGTGGGGTGACGCTGATGCGCGTGGGGATGACGCGACCATCGACCTTGCGATAGCGATCGAAGGTCATCTGGCGGACCTTGCGGCCCTTCTCATCGTAGAACTCTTGCAGCTTTGGCAGCTCGAGCTTGGCGTCAAAGCAGGTGTGCACCCGGCTCCAGGTGACCGCCGCGCTCTCCTTTGGCGTGTAGTCGAAGCAGAACTCGCCAGCTTTCGCCGGGACCTGCTTGACGGTGTAGTCCTCATCCCAGCTCGAGTCGCGAACGAGGTCATCGTTGGTGACATCCGAGCCCATCCAGGAGCTCATCATCATCGACGGCGGCACGCGCACGACCTTCTTGACCTTGGGCAGGTAGTTCCACATCTCGTTGCCGCGCTTGAGCGTCGAGATGCCCTTCTCTTTGCGCGGCGAGAGGATGCGGATGAGCGTGTTCTCGCTGCCCTTGGTGGTCATCTCCATCTCGAGCGTGCGTTCGTAGTTGGGGGTGACGATCTGCATCGTCATCACGGCCTTGCTGCTCTCGGAGCGGTAGAGCTCGTCGAGCTTCTTCGAGAGCGCATTGATGTCGACCTTCTTCTCGATGGTCTTCTCCTGGGCGATGGCCACCATCGGCGTGGCGATGGCTGCCATCAGGGCCAAGGCAATGAGTTGTTTCGCGTATCGCATGTTTACTGCCTCCTCTCTTGGTGAACGGGGCGCTCGCGCGTCGCGTCTCTGTGCAATGCCCTCTTCACGTCGCGTTATCTGCGTGTCAGGGCGTCATGATCCGTTTGTAGGTGTCGATGCCCAAAAGCATCAGGTCTGCCTGTTCCTTTTCGTCGAGGTCCTTCCAGCGCGGCAGGGACCATCGCGTGAACGCCATATCGACCGAGGTCCAGATCTGAATGAGGAACTCGAGCGGGATGTCCGTGCGAATCGCGCCGATGTCTTGCCCGTGTTCGATGACCTCGACCAAAAGCGCGGTCACTTCGGCGATGTAGGCGCCGACCTCGCCCTGCGCGAGCAGCTCCGGTGAGAGCGCCGAGAGCGCCGTGCCGAGCTCGATCGCCAGCGGTTTCTTGACCGCCAGCATCATCGATTGATGGCTCGAGGTCGTGAAGTACTCCCAGAAGTCATCCGGGGTCTCGGCGCTCATGATCAGCTCTCGGTCGAGCAGCATCCTCGGGTCGAAGTAGTGCCGGAACACCGCGCCGAACAAATCGAACTTGTCCTCGAAGTAGTAGTAGAACGTCCCCTTCGAGATCGTCGCGTTGTTGATGATCTGGTTGAGCGATGCCCCCTCGAAGCCGTTGGCCGCGAACTCCGCGGCGGCCGTCTCCAGGATGTTGCTCTTCTTCTCGTCATCGAGTTTTTCAAATCGGGCCAGTGGGCTCATGGCGTCTTGTGTCTCTTCGTCAAAGTTTGTGGCGCGGGGCGTCGCCATGCATGGTCTAAACTATGAGAACGAACTTGTGGTTCGTCAAGTGGTTTAAACCAGTGGTCTATAAGTTGTGTGAGGGGGTGCGTTGTTTTTGTCAGGGGGGCTTCGAGATGTGGAGGGAACTTCGAAACATGCAGTGAGTTTTGCAAGCGCCCCCCTTCTCACGCTTCGCGTTCGGTCGGGCCCCCGCGGCTCGACGCCGCAGCCCCCGCGAGCAGGGGCTTATTCTCGCGCTCCGGTTTCAGGTTGGTGTTTTGCGTTCTGGCGCTTCGATTCGAGCAGTGCGGTTCATGAAGGTACCACAATGCAAAACGCCAGCTTGAATCGATAGCTCTAGAATAGACCCCCACGAATGTGGGGGTCGCGGCGTCGAGCCGCGGGGGCCCGACCGAATGCGAAGCATGAGAAGGGGGGCGCTTGCATACCTCACTGCATCTCTCGGAGCTCCCCATGACGGTTGTCGCGGGGTCCGACCGAGTGCGAAGCGTGAGAAGGGGGGGCGCTCTCAAAACTCACTGCATGTTTCGAAGCACCCGCGGGCCTTGCCCCTTGAAACAAGCACGCGGACGAGCGAGAGCGAGGGCCGCAGGGGGCGTGAGGTCCGCAGGGAGTGTATTACTGGTAGCAGACGAGGAAGGCGCCTTCGCGAAGCTCGACCTGGCCGACGTTGGTGTCTGCGGGGCAGGCGCTCTCGGCGAGTGTGCGGACGGCGCAGGTCACGCCGCGACCGGTGTTGACGCAGATGTTGCCTTGCTCCGATCCGCAATCCGATGTCGAGCGGCACTCCTGACCGAGCATCTCCATGTTCGCCGTCGGGTGAATCTGCTCGTTCCCGTCGATCCCCATCACGCCGTAGAAGACCTCCTTGGCGGAGTTCCAGTAGTGGCGGTTCAGGCCAGCGACGATGTCATAGAAGGTCACGGGCAAGAACTCGTCGCTGACGTCGGTGCGGGTCAGGTCATCGAAGAGCTCCAGGGTGCCGATCCCGTAGGAGTAGTTGATGGTCGTGATCGCGTCGAGGTTGTCCTCGTTCTTGTTCGGGTTCGCGTACAGCATGTCGGCGTACTGCGAGTAGGTCTGGCAACCTTGCGCGATGAAGAGCTGCTGTTTCGATGGAAGATCCAGCTCCGCGATCTCGAGGTAGCCCACGTCCGCCTCGTGGTTGGCGTCGAGGTAGAGCCCGAAGTAAGGCCCGGCGTGACCATTGTAGAAGAAGACATCGCGCTCGATCAGCTCGTCGATCGCCTTCTGCTTATGCTCGCCGCGATTCCCGATGTACATATCCCCGTGGAACAGGCGCACTTCGATAAGCACCTGCTTGTCATTGAAGTTGATCACCTTGGTGAAGGGGCCGCTGTCGGCGCCGAGCTCGTCCCAGCTCCCCACGGGGGCCTCGAAGCCGCGACGCACGAGGTGCTCGAAGGTCTCCTTCGACTCCTCGAGGTCGGCGCGAGGCATGTTGTAATCGTGCCCGAAGAACATCGTGATGTCGTAGACACCATCCTCCATGAACGCCTTGTAGTGAGGATAGGCGTCCGAGATCTCGGGGAGTGGCGTGACCGTCAGCGCGATCGTCTCGAGCTCCCCGCTGTAGTTCGACGGATCGAAGTTGCGGATCTCGCGGCGCGCGACATCCTCCGGGTCGCTCGTCGCGCCATCGGGCATGTAGAGGTCGAACTCCACCAAGCCGCGATCGTTCAGCGTGCCATCGGACTCGAGCAGCAAATCATTGAGCGAGACGGGACCTGCGACGTCGATGGTGAACTCGACCATCACGCCACCTTCGACCTCCTCGATGTTCTCTTCCTCGAGCGAGCCGTTGCGCACCATCGCCTTGAATCCGCCGTAGTCGACGTTGCGGAAGAAGACCTCGTCCTCGCCGATCTCGCCATCATTATCGATGTCGATCCCTTCGAACTTGTCCGTAAGGTACGCCGTCAAAAACAGGCCCACAGCCGTCAAGCGTTGCTGGATGGCGGCGTCGCGCTCACTGCGCTCTTCATCACCCGTGAGCTCGACGAAGATGCGACCGCTCATCTCGAATTCGGCGGCGACGTTCGAGTAGAAGTTGTCCGCCTTTCCAGGAAGCAACAACTCCTGCGCTGGCGCGTCCGTGTTCGTGGGCTGCGTCCCCTCCTCGCCATCGGTCTGGCCGCCGCAGGCGGCGAGCAGGCCGGTGAAAAGGAGCGCGATGGCTTGCTTGGTTTTGAGCTGCTTGGACATGGCGTCTTCCTCGGATGTGAACGCGTGAGCTTTTCTGTCGTTCGATGGGTTGGTTATAGAGCAGGATCCATGCCGAGTTGTTTTCGACGGTCTCATGCGGTCGAGCGGGTGTTAGGTGGCAAGAGTAGTTGCCGCCTGTTTGCGCGAGGGTGGCAGCCAGAGTTGCCATAAGCGCGCGGGCCGGTGAGAAAAATGATCTTGTTCTGTCGCATGGCGTGTTTTAGATTATGGTCATCATATAACTCGAGCGTTCATCTCTCGAGCACCGACAGAAGAGGGAGCGATACATGCGGTATCCCGAAGGACATAAGGAAGAAACGCGCGCCAAGATCGTCGAGGTGGCGGCCAGGGCGTTCCGAGAGGAAGGGCTGGAGGGCGTCAGCGTGTCTGCGCTGATGAAGCGCGCGGGGTTAACCCACGGCGGCTTCTATGGGCACTTCGCCAACCGCGACGAGCTCGTCGCCGAGGCGATCGCGGCGGCCTCCGAACAGACCGCCGAGCGCGTCTTCAAGGCCGCAAAAACCGAGGAAGAGATGCTCGATGCTTACCTCTCCAGAGCTCACCTCGAGCACCCCGAGGAGGGGTGTGTGTTGGCCGCGCTCGGCACCGACGCGCGCCGACAACCCGAGGTCGTCCGGGACGCCTTCGCGGCGTCCTCGAAAGGGTTTATCGAGCTCATCGGCGAACATACGGCGAAGGGTGATAAATCAGCGCTCTCGGACGATGCGATCGATACAGCGATCCGCATGATCGGTGGGATGGTGCTCGCCAGACTCGTCGACAGCGAGGAGCTCTCCGAACGCATCCTCTCGATCGCGAAGTCCAGAGAAACCTGAAGCGCTGCTCTCGTGACGTAACCGTAACTCGCGAGCGAGCAATCGCTCCCGAATACCCCGCGCGAAACCGCGGGGTTTTTCAGGCGCTCGCCCCACTCTATAGGATGATGGTCATCATGCAATTGATCGAAGAACTCGAAGACACCCCCGCGACCGATGGAACCGTTCAGAAGAAAAGGAAGCGCAAGCGGCCAAAGCTCGCCGATCATCCCTCGGTCAAGGCCGTGCGTGCCCGGGAGAAGGCGCCAGCGCCGACCGAATTGACCCGCGAGCAGCTTATCGAGATGGCCATCGAGGCGGGCGCGGACGATGCGGGCGTGGTCTCGCTCGATCATCCCGACCTGGCTGGCGAGCGCGCCTATATCGAGCGCGCGTTGCCTGGCGCCAAAACCCTGATCTCCATCGTCATGAGGATGCACCCCGATGATGTCCGAAGCCCCACGCGCAGCATCGCCAACCTGGAGTTTCATCGCACCGGCGAGCACGCCGATGAGGTCGCGCAGCGCCTCGCGGTCGCGATCTCGAGGGAAGGGTGGCGCACCATCAACCCCTCGATGGCCTTCCCGATGGAGATGGACCACTTCCCCGAGCGATCCTGGATCGTCAGCCACAAGATCGCTGCTCAGGCCGCGGGGTTGGGTCATATCGGCCTGCATCGCAACGTCATTCACCCCAAATTCGGCTCGTTTATCCTGCTCGCGACCGTGATCACGACGGCGACCATCACCGAGCCTGCGCCGGTGCTCGACTTCGACCCATGCGTCTCGTGCAAGCTGTGCGTGGCGGCATGTCCGGTGGGCGCGATCGAGCCCGATGGCACGTTTCGCTTCTCGGCTTGCTACGATCACAACTACCACGAGTTCATGTCGGGGTTTTCTGACTTCCTCGAGCAAGTCGTCGAGAGCGACGATCGCCATGATTTTCGCGATCGTGTCAGCCAGTCGGACGCGGCCTCGATGTGGCAGTCGCTTGCCTACAAGCCAAACTACAAGGCCGCCTACTGCGTCGCGGTGTGTCCCGCTGGCGAGGACATGCTCGCGCCGTTTCTGGAGGATCGCGCGAATTACTTGAAGGAGGTGCTCGATCCGCTAGTTGTTCGCGACGAGCAGATCTTTGTGGTGCGTGGCTCGGACGCCGAGGCGCACGTCAAGAAACGCTTCCCTCACAAACAGGTGCGACGTGTGCGCTCGAGTTTGCGACCTGGAAGCGTGGGCTCATTCTTCGATGCGCTCTCGCTGACATTCCAGCGTGGCCCGGCCAGGGGCTGGCGAGGCGTCTTCCATTTTGATCTCACCAGCGAGGATGGCGAGGAGCGTTTCCAGTACACCGTCTGCATCGATGACGGCTCGCTCGAGGTCACGCCAGGGTTCCACGGGGAGTCCGATGTCTCGATCGTGGGCGATGGTCAAACCTGGCTCGATGTCGTGAGCGGGAAGCGAAATCCGGTGATGGCGATGGTGTTGCGCAAGCTCAAGGTTGGCGGCAAGCGGCAACTGCTTCCTCGCTTCGCGGCTTGCTTTCCTCGGTGATGTTGTTTGCTGGATGCTCGCGTGCGTTGCGGTGGCGCGTTGATCTAAGCGCATCTTGATGAGAGCCTCTTCGGGTCACATCATAAGACTCGAAACACTTCGTTTGCCACCCCATCGAGGAGTTCTCATGCTTCGTTCGCTCGCGCGTTTGTTGCTGCTGTCGATGATTCTCTGCCTCGGCGCCTCGTGTGCTCGCCAGACGGGCGCGCGCAGCCAGGTCGTCTTCATGTACCAGGCGCCCGCTGACCCGTTTAACTTCAACAAACCGATCGGCGTGGGGCAAACGCTCGAGCTCTACGTCCACGACGTCGAGCACGATCGCCCTGTGACCATCGAGCGCGTCAAATCACTCTCGCCGGATGTCCTGAGCGTCGAGGGTCACGTGGCGCATCTGTTTGGCGTCAAGGCGCACAAGCCAGGGCGCGCGAGGTTGGTGGTCTGGTTCAAGGACGGAGACGGCCAGATGAAGCGTGACTCGGTGGTGATGCGCGCCAGCGAGATCGCGAAAGTGCACATGGCGCACCCTTGCAGCCCCGATGATCGAGGCCGCGCGCCGCTCTACCTGAAAGGCGCCCGCGATATGTTTGTCCCCTGGGTTCGCCAGGACGCCAACCACGAGCTGCTGATCGGGTACGGTCAGTTTCCCGTCAAGGTCTCGCCAGAAGGCGCCGCGAGCATTCGCACAAATCGCACGGACGCCGGTGGCATCTCGATCGATATCGAGGACGCCTCGTCGTTCGTGCTCGAGCCAAAGAATGGCGCGCCGATCCGCTTCGAAACCACGACCATGGACAGGATCGACCGGGTCGAGCTCGACGAATGGGACGCCAAGGCGTGGATGGTCGTCGGGACGAGCGCGTTTATCTGGCCAGAGGTTCGCTCGAACAGAAGGCCCGTGTGCGCTGAAGAACTTCGCTTCGACGCGAAATCACTCACGCCCGCGGTCTGTGATGCGGTCGCAGAGAATGACTTCGGGGTGGTGGTCTTGCGCGGTAAGTCGTGGGGGATCTGCCGCTACGAGATCAGTTATCCTGGCACGAAGGCGCGCGGCACGTTCACCGCTCGCGTTGGTAAACTCCCCGCGCACAGTGGCGACATCGAGCCCTCATCCTCACCGGACGAGCCCGAGAAACCCTGGTGGCTCGCGCCCTTGCTGGCGTTGCTCGCGCCGTTGCTCCTCGCGCCATTCTGGGCGCTCCGGCGCTCTCGCTGAGGTTTGCGCTGGTTGCGAATGTGCAAAAAAGCATGGCGCTTCACGTGGAGTTTTGCTTCGCTGAAGCGCCATGTTTGTGTAGGGTCATGACACCACTTTCGTGCAAAGTGTTATCGGTAAATCCTCGGGGACTGGGTTTTTGTTCTCGGGGTTATTCGCGAGTAAGCGTCGTTTTGCGCCCATAACGGGGGGCATTTATGAAGCGTTCTGGTCAGGAGAACTCGATTCGAGCAGCGGGCGTGCTGTTTTACCCGGATATGCTCTGGATCGATGATTTGACGGTGGGGGTCTATTACCGTCAGTGGGATACGTTGACGTGCGATCTGGTGACGCGGGATGCCTTGCGTCGAAGCCAGCTCCCTGAAGATGTGCCCGTGTTCTGGATGCCACTGTCTGAGCCCGGTGAGTCATGCTGGTTTCATATCCCCGACACCGAATCCAGTCCGCTCCCTGGGAGCGAGGAGTTCTCGTTCGTGCTCGCTGTGGTGGTTAGCCACGAGCGCGGCTTCTTCTCGGTCGATTCCGGCCCCACGACGTGCCTGATGCGCGCCTTCGCGAGCTACCCCTGGGATGTGCGCGAGCAGCTGCAAGAGATGCTCTCGACCTACGTCAGACAGTTTCAGATCGAGCAACCCCGCACCGCGCAGGTTCGCTTCGAAGAGGCCGTTCGCGTTCAGTCCAACTCCGACAACAGCCGCTGGCCTCGCGGCGATTGATTTTGCCAGCGCCCTCTTCTCGACCTTCGGTCTCGGTCGGGCCCCGCGACAACCGTTATGGGGAGCTCCGAGAGATGCAGTGAGTGATGCAAGCGCCCCCCTTCTCGACCTACGGTCTCGGCCGGGCCCCCGCGGCTCGACGCCGCGACCCCCACATTCGTGGGGGTCTATTCTGTAGCTATCGATTCAAGCTGGCGTTTTGCGATGTGGCACCTTCATGAATCACACTGCTCGAATCGAAGCGCCAGAACGCAAAACACCAACCTGAAACCGGAGCGCGAGAATAGTCCCCCGCTCGCGGGGGACGCGTCGTTCAGACGCGGGGGCCCGACCGAGACCGCAGGTCGAGAAGGGGGGGCGCTCGCAAAACTCACTGCACACATCAACGCGGCCCGGCCGAACGCGAAGCGTGAGAAGGGGGGCGCTCGCAAAACTCACTGCACATCTCGGAGCTCCCCCCTCGCACGCAAAAAAACCGGGCGCGCTATTTTTAAATCCCGTCGAAGTTGTTGAAAGGATTTTGAAAATAGCGCGCCCGGTTTTTTTGCTCGGCGCCGACGGTCGTGCTTGTTTCTCGCGCCTTCAGCGCGCTCGCTCGTGTGTGCAGCGAGCGATTATCGCGTGAGCGAACCTGGGTCCTGGTTGCGCTCGTTGTCGCGATCTTCACGCGCTTCTTTTTGCTCCGCGGCATCATTCTCGCGGACGTCGTTTTTCTTCTTCTTGGCCTCGCGTCGATCCTCGATCACCTTTTTGGCGTTGGGGATCTCGGCGACATCCGAGGTGAAAACATACGCCTGAGCGCTCGCGGGAGCAATCATGGCAAGGCCGACAAAGAGCGTGAACAGAGCGGAGAGGAAGGTCTTGGATTTCTGAGTGTTTTGGGTGTTCATGGTAGCCTCCTTGTGGCAATCATCGTTTCTCACCAAGGAAACTAAGGCACACACAGCACGATGGCAGGCGCAACGCGCGCAACACACTGTTGCAGAAATGGAACACCATGCATGATCCGAGTCATATGCTGCTCTTTTTGCTCATCGTCGAGCAGGGGAGCATGGCCGCCGCGGCCAGGGTAGAGGGAATCTCGCGCTCGACGGTGGCCAGACACCTGGCCGCGCTCGAGGACGAGCTCGGCGCGCAGTTGTTGGTGCGGAACACGCGAGATATCGCGCTCACGCAGGCTGGCGAGGTCTACCTCGAGCGCGCTCGAGCCATCCGCGATCAGATCGCCGAGGCCGAGTCCGCCGTGCGACAGCTCGAGGGCGCGGTCAAGGGACACCTGCGCATCGCCGCGCCGATCTTCGATCATCAGGAGATCCTGAGCCCGCTGCTGTGCGCCTTCTCCAACGCCTACCCCGATGTCACCATCGAGCTGCTGCTGGCGACCGACGAGCGCTTCGTCGTCGCGGGAGGATTCGATGTGGGCGTGCAGATGGGGTTCGAGGCCAACGCAGATCTTGCCATCAGGCGCCTGATCGTCGATCGCCTCACACTGACCGCGTCGCGCGAATACCTCGACGCACACCCCAGGGTCCGCACGGTGCAAGACCTCGAGCAGCATCGCTGCCTGTTGATGCGAAGAGATGATGGCGTGCTCGATAAGTGGCCGCGCATCGAGGGCGAGGATCTGATCGTCGAGGAGCCGCGCGTGATCACGAACTCGGTCGCGATCCTCGAGGACGCGATTCGCAATGGGCTAGGGATCGGCCTGATGCGCAACGCGATAAGCCGCGCCGAGGTCGAGGCGGGCACGCTCGTGCACGTGCTCCCCGATGAGATCGGCATGGAGAAGACCTACTCGCTGGTCTACCCCGCCACGCGCTACGTGCCGCCGAAGGTGCGCGCTTTCGTCGACTTCACGACGCAGTGGCTCGAGCGCATGAGCGAGGAGGCGTGAGCGCTCAGATGGACTCCGCTTCGCCGGGCTCGAAGACAGTCGCGTTCTGTTGAGTCGCTTCCCAGCGAAGCTGCATCTCGGCCCTGGAGACGACATGATCGTGGATGATCAGCGTGTCCAACGTCATCTGCGGTGGGCTCTCCTCGAAGGTCCAGTTCCCGACCTCCATGACGCTGGGGATCGTCTCCGTCCCCGAGGGTAAGGGGATCTTTGTGGGGCTCGAGCGGTTGATCTGCTTGTTCGGTGCGCTCAGAGAGTAGGCGTGTGCGCCGAGCTCGACGTCGGCAGGGTCAGTGTTCCACGCGAACGTGGCAAAGAGCAGGTAAGGGGTGTTCAGGTAGATGCGGCTCTCGGGCTGAGGGTAGTCCAGGATGGTTTGCCCTGTTCGAGTGTTCATGCTCTCGCACGCCTCACCGCGCGCGTGACGAAAGCCAAAGGTGCCTCGGCTCACGAACAGCGTCGTCCCCACGCACCCGTTCTCATCGGAGAGAAACACCGAGCTTCCAGGGTCTTCATAACTCTGGAAGAGCGCGTGGATTTCGTAGGTGGTGTCCTGGTTCTCGAGGACGCTCATCGGTGAGCTTGCCCCCTGTGATTTGAGCGAGTCGAGCATCCCATCGAGGTTGATGCGTTGGCCCATCTGCGCGTTGGGGAACGTGTAGGAGATGGACGAGGACATCGTCGCGTTGGGCAGCGCGAGGTGGTTCGCGTCCTCCTCGACGCTGTCATGCTCGAGGATGCTGCTGTCTCCGCCGTCGAAGTGGTAGACATGCCGCGCCATACCTCGCCAGACATCGCCCGGAGAGGACGTGCTCTCGGAGAGCGGTTCGAGCGTGTGCCCATAAACCCAAATCGTTTGCTCCTGCTGCAATCCCTCGGGGAAGCGCACCCAGATGACGTTATCCACCTCGTCTATCCAGCGCTCGGTCTCGTGCTTTAGAGGTTCGCGCTGGCCGTCGATGACCACACGAAGCTCGCGCCCTGCGTCATTACTCATGCTGCCTGGCACGCGCACCGGCAGGACGATATCTCCCTCCCAGTCTTGTCGGATGCTTATCGGCAACCGTCGCCTCAGGGTCGCATCCCACCATCCTTCCGGGGCGGTGGGCGCCATATCCTCGACGCCACCATCCATCTCTTCCTGCTCGGAGGGCATATCACTGGCCACGAGCATATCCTCGCCGCCGAGATCCTCCGCGCGCGACATATCCTCGGGTGGAGTGATTCCCTGATCGGGCATATCCATCGTGGTCAAATCGGGCGCATTCATCTGCGCGTCGCGCGGCATGTCCTCGGGCGCTGCTTCGATTTCTCTGAGGAGCAGACACGCGCTCTGCGACAGGCAGAGTGTCAGAAGGACGAGTTTTAAGTGAGGATCTGTCATGCGCTCGACAGGTGAAAGGTGGGGCGCGTTGCCCGGGCTTTGGGTAAGATGCGCCAAGCATAACGAACGGATGTTTTAAAGTTTAGCTCAAATACCTGCGCGAATCACGAAACGCGCAATGAACTGCGGCGCGAGGAGCGCGGCAAAAGCGTCGAGGTGACGGAGTGAAGAAAAGTTCTCGAGAGACTTCCCTGAGCACTCGCGCGATCCACGCGGGCGTCGAGCACGCGCGAGGCTCTGGCGCGGTGACCACGCCCATCTTCCAGAGCTCGACCTTCCTCACCGATCCCGAGTCGACCTCTTACGAGGATGTGCGTTACATCCGCCTCAATAACACGCCCAACCACCAGGTCCTCCACGCGAGGATCGCGGCGCTCGAAGGCGGGGAGCGAGCGTTGGTGACGTCGAGCGGCATGGCGGCGATCTCCACGACGTTGATGACCCTGCTCTCGGCAGGAGATCATGTGCTGGCGACGGACTGCCTCTATGGCGGGACGTTGGCGGTGATGCGCGAGGAGCTCGCTGATTTTGGCGTCGAGGTGACCTTTGTCGATGGAGACAGCTCGGCCACGGAGCTGGCGATGCATGTGCGCCCGAACACGCGCGCGCTGTGGGTCGAGCCGATGAGTAACCCGACGCTGCGCGTCCCGAGGCTCGACGTCTTGCGCGACGTCGCCAAAAAACATGGCCTGGTCAGCGTCGTCGATAACACCTTTTGCTCGCCGGTGAACTTCCAGCCGCTCGCGTTCGGCTTCGATCTCTGCGTCCACAGCGCCACGAAATACCTCAACGGGCACTCGGATATCGTCGCGGGCGCTGTCATCGGTGGTGATGAGCAGGTCGCGAGGATCGCCAAGCGGCTCGGGCACCTCGGCGGCTCGCTCGATCCTCACGCGGCGTTTCTGCTCGAGCGGGGGCTAAAGACGCTGCCATTGAGAGTCGCGCAGCAGAACAGGAACGCGCTCGCCATCGCGCGCTTGCTCGAAGAGCACCCGCGCGTCACCGCGGTGCATTACCCCGGCTTGAAGTCCCACCCCTCTCACTCGAGCGCGAGCGAGTGGTTCGAGGGTTTTGGCGGGGTCTTGAGTTTTGAACTCGAGGGGGGACAGCAAGAAGCGTTGCGCTTTATCCAGGCGCTCGAACTCTTCTTCTTCGCGCCGAGTCTTGGCGGCACCGAGAGCCTGATCACGCTCCCATCGAGGACCTCGCACGCGACGATCCCCGCAGCCGAGCGCCTCGCGCTCGGCATCACCGATGGCCTCGTCAGGATCGCCGTGGGGATCGAGGGGACCGATGATCTTTTGGCGGACATCTCGCAGGCGCTCTAGAAGCCCATCGCCTCGGCGAAGTGTTCCTGGCACAGCGCGGTCTCATCGCCGCTCTCTTCGCGCGCCTCGACGCACGCCTGGCAGGCACCTGATTCCCCATAGACGCGCTCGTTCGCCAGCTCCTGGTCGAGGCGCTGGAGCGCCTCCATCGGTTGCTCTCGTGCGATCTTGGAGGGGTCCCAGCCCTCCTTGCGGCGCAACTTCTCGACCTCTCTCTCGATCTGCTTGATGTCGATGCCGCTCGGGACCTTGCGTTTGTTGGCCATCCTCGCTGCTCCTTTCTTTACGCGGTGTCTCGGTGGGGTGGTGATTGTATTGTTTTGGTTTATAGAGGAGTAAAAAACATAACGATTCAAAACATGTCGGGCGGTCTCTACATTCATATTTGTCAACGAAGCGCCCATACGAACCTTACAAAATATATCAGGTGGCATGATGAAGATTCTCGACAAAAAATCACTCTTGTTTGTTTCCACCGCGCTCCTCGCGACAGGTTGCGTCCAGACCGTTGATGGTCCAGAAGACGAGACCTGGCAGCTCGAGCCCGAAGTGGTCCTTATCGAGGACTCCGAGCCCACGCCATACGATAATAACGATACAGAGCCGGTCGTGTCTCCCGACCCTGGCGTGGAACCGACCCCAGGCAAGGACCCCGAGGTGATCGAGCCAACTCCTGTGGAACCCACGCCGGTGGAGCCCACACCGACGCCTGGAGCTGTCCCCGCGCTCGCTTCGCAGGATTGTGATTTTCAGCCGCTCTGGTGGCAGAGTGAGTCGGTCTCGCGCATCACCCCCAGCGTCTTCGATATCAGCCCTGATGAGAGCTTGCTTGTCCGCGGCGAGGGCGACTTTGGCGAAGGGTGGGGCGCCACCCGCCTGAGCACGGGTGATGTGATCACGACCTACTCGCCGACCCCATACCTCGGGATCTCCAGCGACTTCAAACGCACGCTGACGCGCACCTACGAACAGGACGAGCAGGAGTACAAGATCCGCGTCACGGATGTGGAGCGCGACGTGTCCCTGATCGAGATTTCTGGGAGTGACTGGTCGGGTCGCGCCGTGCTCGACGCCGACGGCGACCGCGTCGCCACGTACACATGCGAATACATCGAGGACATCCAGCGCACCTTTGCAAACGTCGCGCTCTGGGATGTCACGAGCGGCGAGCAGATCGCTCGCCACAGCGTGCCCCAGGACGGGTGCTTCTGGTATGGTTCGAGCCTTGACCTGCAAATCAGCGATGACGGCAACCACGTGGCCTTTATCACGAACTTCGAGCGCACCTTTAGCGAGGAGGACCCCTTCGCCAAGCTCCACCTCTTGAGCACTGGCTATGACCGAGAGGTCTTCCACACGATGGTGGTGCCGCTCGTGGATGGCGAGCGCGATGAAACGAACCGCTACCGTGGCCAGGTCTCCGCGCTGCGATTTACTCCAGACAGCGAGCGTATCAGCGTGACGAGCGGCGGTGGACTCCGCACCGAACTCTCCACCGAGACCTTCGAGGTCCTCTCTCAGGAGAAGCGCGGCGCGTTCGTCTCCAACCCCGACACCTACCTGCCGCCGATGCCGATGTCGCCCACCGAGTGGACGCGCGATGGCGAAGTGATGGCGAGCGTGGGGCTCGATGGTTCCGTGGAACTTCGCGACAGCGATGGTGAGGTCTTCCAGACGATCCTCGCGCCAGAGGAATCCGATATCGCCCAGTGGAACCCCGACATCGACGTGCCAAATGCTCCCGTCGGCATCACCTTCTCGCCGGATGGCGAGTCTGTGGCGGTGAGTTTCCGCAAGGGCGTCGGCCTCTGGGGTTGCCGTGATGCGGTCGAGCCACAGACGACAGGTTTGCGCTCGGTCTCTCTCGAGGTCCCCGATGTGGAGTTCGCTGGCAAGGAGGTCCCGCTCGACATCACGCTCGAGGGGCAGGGGCGCGGGCAGTGGACCATTTACAAGCTCTACGTCGATGGCTACCTGCGCGCCAGCGGAACGCGCGCAGAGGATCTGAAGTGGAAGGTCAACACCGACGGCGTGTTCAACGTCGAGGTGGAGGTCGATGATGGCTGGGGTTCGGTGCGCAGCGAAGTAAAGACGATCCGCTTCGTGACTCCTCGCTGAGGGCCGAGCTGCCCTGAGGACTTGATGTCTCGCCCTCTTCTCTTCTTGAGGGGCGACGCTCGAGCAAAAGAGAGCCCGCGAAACATGGCCCGACCTGGGTGGCTTCATGCACCAGGTCGGGCCATGTTTCGCGGGCTCTCTTTTGCGTGCCGCAAGCCCAGGAGTGATCTGGAGCGCAGCTCTGAAGGGGCCATCACGCTGTGCGCTGGAAGTCAGGCGAGCCTGTGTTAGGATCGCGACGGCTCACTGGTAGTGTGTGAGGGACGCCATGTTCTCGAGTTGGTTGATGAGTTGATGATGAGGTGATGGTCATGAGCAGAGATGCAGGTTTGAAAGGGGCGCTGGTGTTGTGCGCCATCGCGGTCACGAGCGCCAGCGCGTGCGTGCCGAATACGACGGTTTTCCAGAGCGGGCGAACGCTCCAGAAGGGGGAGTATGAGGTCACGGCGTATGCCTCGACACATACGTATCGTGTCTCGGATGATCAGGGGAACAGCTCGGACCCGATCGATCAGACGAACTTCGGGCTCCAGGGTGGCCTGGGGTTAAGCGAGAAGGCGGACCTGCGTTTGCAGTACTCCTACACGGCTCCCTATGACCTTCGAGGGCACTCGTTCGAGCTCGGCCCAAAGATCTCGCTGCTGCCCGAGCAGCTCTCTGTGTACATCCCGCTGCAACTCTCGGTGGTGCGGGACGAGGATGGGAACAGCGTCGCTGGCTTCGATGACACGGCGATGTTGATCCCGTCACTTTTGGGTGGCTTCGAGCTGGTCGACCAGATCCTCGAGATCAACCCCGGCTTGAGGATCTGGCTCCCCATCTACAGGGATGTGTTCGATGAGGGGTATGACTGGGCGGTGACGTTCGTGCTTGGATTTGGCGCGAGCGCGAACCTCTCGAAGTTTGTCATTCGCCCCGAGTTTAACTTCACCGCGTTTCGCATCGACGGTGAGTCTTTCTCGACGCAGACCACCTTCGGGCTGGGGATTTCGCTCAACTCGAAGCTCTTTCAGGAGCGCTGAGAGCAAGGCAAGTCTTCGTGAACGCTCCGGTGGGCTTCGGGTCGCTCACGCGGGCGTTTTTGGCTCGCGCGAGGCTAGCATCTCTTCTTGAGACCTCGGGTGAGGCTGTTGCAATGCGCACTTGCGCTCGCTGCCAGGAATCACTCATACTTCATTTGCCCCGAACGTTTTTTGCCGAGCGCCGCCTCGAAGTCTTTAGATGACCGCCGGTCATTTCGAGGTTGCTTAAATGACCGCTGGTCATTAAGCTCACTGGTGCTTACGGTTACGAGTCGAACACCACGCGCTCTCTGTGCTTTCGAGAAGCCTCTCGCGTGGTGTCGTGTTGGCGCGTGGTTTCGGAGCGGATGGTCATGAAAGAGCTCGAAGATATCCTCGAAGTCTATCGCAAGGCTTCGGCCGACGAGCAGGTCGTGCTCGGGACGCTCGTCGATCTGCGAGGCTCGGGCTACAGGCGGCCTGGCGCGCGCGTCCTGATGAACACCTCGCACGAGCGCGTCGGGTTGATCAGCGGCGGATGCCTCGAGCGCGACGTCGTGCGCCAGGCGTGGGCGCTGACCGAGGATGGGCCATGCCTGGCGCTCTATGACACGCGCGGTGACGAGCTCCACCCGCAAGGCCCCTATGGCACGGGTTGTGATGGCCTCGTCACCCTGTTGCTCGAGCGCTTGCCCGCGCAGCCTGCACCCGACACGACAGGGCGCATCGACCCATTGCGCGAAATCGGCGCGCTCTACGATGCCCCCACTGGGTCGGGCTCGCTCGCGATGGCGACCATTTATGGCGTCTCCGAGGAACCCTCCAACGCAAAACAACCCACGGAGCTTGGCGCGCGCCTGATCCTCGATCTCGAGGGGCAAACGCGCCGCGACACAACCTTCCCCGAAGAGCTCGCGCGGCGCATCCTCCCCGAGCTAAAAGCGCTCGAGGGGTCCTCCAGGTCCATTTCACTGCACGTGGGCGGATACACGTTGCTGCTCGAGGTGTTCTTGCCTCCGGCAGATTTGCTGATCTTTGGTGATGGCGATGACGTGATCCCGCTCGTGGAGCTGGCCGCGGCGATGGGGTGGAGGCCGAGGCTTGTCGGCAAGTGGCCAGCGCGCGTGACGCGGGCTCGCTTCGCGCGAGCGCGCTCGCTGCATCTGCTCGAAAAGGACACCCTCGACGAGATCCCGATTCACCAGAACACGCATGCGCTGGTGATGACGCACGACTTCGAGTGGGACGTGCGCCTGCTCCCCGCGTTGCTCGAGAGCGACGCCTGTCATATCGGTCTGCTCGGCCCGAGGCGCCGCACGATGAACCTCCTGAGGACGATGCGCGAGCGCGGCAAGCTCCCCACTCCCGCACAACTCGAGCGCCTGGAGACCCCTGTGGGGCTCGACCTTGGCGGGGACGCCCCCGAAGAGGTCGCGCTCTCGATCCTTGCCTCGCTGGTGGCCAGAAAGCATGGCCGCAGCGGCGGTAAGATCTCGGATCAGCAAGGTTCGATTCATGATCCTCACGAGCGCCGATCGCTCGATGCTCCGACGCACGAGGAGGCATCCTGATGGTGATCGGTGTGATCCTCGCGGCCGGGAGCGCCTCCCGAATGGGCGAGCTCAAACAGGTCTTGCCCGATGAGAGCGACGTACCCTTGGTTGTTCGCGCTTTCGATGTCGCCCTACAGGCAGGTTGCGCGCGCGTCGTGGTCGTCACGGGCGCATCCGCCGAGCGCGTGCGCGGCGCCTTTGGCGACGTCAGCGCCAGGACCACCGAAGAACACGAAGCGATCGTGTTCGCGCACAACCCGGAGCACGCTGACGGCATGGGCGGCTCGCTTGTTGTCGGCGTCGAGGCGGCGCGAGCCATGGGCGCGGACGCGGCGATTGTCATGCTCGCGGACCAGCCGCTCGTCTCGCCATCGGACCTCTCGAAGTTGCTCGAAGGGGTTGGAAACGGGGATGTTTCTGTGGCTGCGGCGTTGTATGATGGCGTCATCGGTGTACCGGCTTGTTTCGCGGCGAGTTGTTTTGACGCCCTGCTCGATCGCGCGAAGACCACACCAGGGAGAGGTGGCGCGCGTGCGCTGCTCCGATCAGGCGCGCTCGGGCAAGTCCTCGAAGTTCCCATGGCGCATGCTGCCTTTGATCTCGACACACCAGAAGATCTCGAGCGCTACCGCGCTCATCACCACACGAGAGAAGCATGATCGATAGAAAGCATCACCTCTTCGCGCTCGTCGGGTTGTTCGCGGCGATCTCGCTGGCGTTCCCTGGCGAGGCATCGGCTGATCCTCTGGTCAAGGGGGACGCGTTCACGCTCGGGCCAGACGCGGGTTGGTATCTGATGGGAGGCATCACCGGAGGAGGTTCCTTCGGCACGCTGGGCGGCGGCGGTTTCGTGGGCGGAGAGCTCAGCCTCGTCAGGCTCAAGCAGGGCAACTGGTTCGGGCTCTACACGGACGCCTTCTACGACTTCGGGCAGGGGCGCGCGATGCTCACCGTGGGGCCAGAGATCGGGAAGCGGTTTCTTGGCCTCGATGGTGGCCTGGGGGTGCGCTTCGGCGGGGATGGGCCAGATCTTGGAGGGCAGGCGAGGTTGCTGCTGACGGCTGGACTGATCGGCATCTACGGGCGCTATGGCATCTGGCCAGGGGATGAGCTCGAGCACACGGGACAGGTCGGCGTCCTCGTCAAGGTCCCGATGCTCTTTCGAGGCAACTGACGCATCTTGATGATGTCGGCCTCCAGTAAGGTATGGTTCGCGTAAGGTAAGTTCACAGGAAGAAACGAGAAACGGGTGAAGCCGGTGAAGTTGAAAATCAATGGAGAGGTCAAGGAGGTCGAGGTCCCCGAGGATGTGCCCCTGCTGTGGGTGATTCGCGAGGAGCTCGGTCTCACCGGGACAAAGTTTGGCTGCGGCAAGGCGCTCTGTGGCGCTTGCACGGTCCACCTCGATGGCAAGGCGGTGCGCTCTTGCAGCGTCGGCGTCGGCGACGTGGGCGCTCGCGAAGTGACCACGATCGAGGGCATCTACGAGGAGGACAACCTCCACCCTGTCCAGCAAGCCTGGATCGAGGAGAACGTCCCTCAGTGCGGCTACTGCCAGATCGGCCAGATCATGAGCGCGGTGGCCATGCTCTCGAAGACGCCAAACCCGACCGACGAGCAGATCGACGCGGTCATGTCCGCCAACCTCTGCCGCTGCGGCACCTACCCGCGGATCAAGCGCGCCATCAAACGCGCCGTCGAGTTGAGCGCCGAGCAGAAGGGAGGCAAGTGATATGAAGCGCAGAGATTTTCTCCGTGTATCCGCACTCGCTGGCGGCGCGCTCGCTGTCGGCATCAACTTCGCCGGTTGCGCGAGCGCCAGGCAGCGCCGCGAGATCGCGCGCGTCGCCGAAGAGAGCGGGGTCTTTCGCCCCAACGCCTTCGTGACCGTGCGCCCCGACTCCAAGGTCGAGCTCCTGATGCCCAAGTCCGAAATGGGCCAGGGGGTCACAACGCTCCACACGACGCTGCTAGCCGAGGAGCTCGAGGTCAAACTCGAGGACGTCGAACTCAGCGTCGCGCCCGCATCACAGGAAGACTACGGCATGATGATCACGGGCGGCTCGACGAGCACGCCTGATATGTTTATCCCGCTCCGCGTCGCCGCGGCGACCGCGCGCGAGATGTTACTCGCCGCCGCTGCCGCGAGCTGGGGCGTCGCCGTCAGCGATCTGAGCATCAGCGAAGGCATCATCTCGCATAAATCCAACGGCAAGAGCGCGCCGATAGGCACGTTCGCCGCGGACGCTGCAAAACAGGACGTGCCCGACGCGCCAACGCTCAAGAATCGCGAGGAGTTCAAGATCCTCGGCAAGCGCGTCACCCGCGTCGACGCCCATGACAAGGTCACCGGCAAGGCGATCTTCGGCATGGATGTCCAGCTCCCGAACATGCTGCGCGCTTACATCCTGCGCCCGCCCGTCCTGGGCGCGCCCGCGACCAGGGTCGTGGACGCCGAGGCCAAGAAAGTCCCCGGCGTCGTCAAGATCTTCACGATCGATCGCGGCGTGGTCGTGGTCGCCGAGAAGTTCTGGCAGGCGAAGATGGCCGCCGCCAAGCTCGAGGTCACCTGGGGCAAAGGACTCCTCGATGGCTTTGACAGCGAGCAGCTGCGAAAACTCTCGGCGGATTACTCCGGTCGAAAGCCCGCCAACGCGCCGCGCAACGATGGCAACGTCAAGCGCGCGCTCCAACGCGATGATGTCCAGGTGCTCGATGTCGTCTATGACGCGCCCTACCTGTCGCATTCGCCGATGTCTCCGATGAACTGCACCGTTCAGATCGACAAGGCAAACGATCGCGCAGAGGTCTGGGCTCCCACGCAGATGCAAGTCATCACGCAGCAGCTCGTGGCGAGGATCGCGGATGTTCCCCAGGAGAACGTTAAGGTCAACACGACCTACCTCGGTGGTGGCTTTGGCCGCCGCGGCATCTTCGACTTCATCGTCGAGTCGACGACCATCGCCAAGGAGTTCGATCGCCCCGTCCAGCTCATCTGGTCGCGCGAGGATGACACCAAGTTCTGTTACTACCGCCCGCAGTCCTACAACCGCCTTATTGGCGCCGTGGACAAAGAGGGCAAGCCCGTCGCCTGGTCTCACCACAACCTGAGCCAGTCACTTATCGCGCAGAAAGACCTCGTCTCCGGGATCCTTCCAAACTGGATACCGGAGGCGATGAACTCGATGCTCTCGCGCGCCTCGGTCGGGCTGTTCCGCTCGGGGACCGTGCCCGCGGTGACAGCGCTAGAGGGCGCGCGCGACATGCCTTACGCGATCCCCAACGTGCGCGTCGGATACACACCTGTCATCGCAGATGTCCCGGTGCTGTTCTGGCGCTCGGTGGGGCACTCGTTCAACGGCTTTGTCGTCGAGAGCTTCATCGACGAGATGGCGCACGCGGCCAAAAAAGATCCGTTCGAGTTCCGTCGCGGTTTGCTCGAGGAGCATCCTCGCCAGAAGGCCGTGCTCGAGCTCGTCGCCGAGAAGGCGCAGTGGGGCAAGAAGATGCCGGATGGCTTTGGCCAGGGCATCGCGCAGCACCACTCGTTCGGTTCTCACTGCGCGCAGGTGATCGAGGCGGGGCTCGTCGATGGCGAGCTCGTCGTCAAGAAGGTCACCGCCGTGATCGATTGTGGCTTCGCGCTCAACCCCGACATGGTCAAGGCTCAGATCGAGGGCGGCATCATCTTCGGATTGTCCGCCGCGCTCTTCCAGGAGATCACCTTCGTCAACGGGCAGGTCCAGCAGGCAAACTTCGACACCTACCGCTCGCTTCGCATGTATCAATCACCCGAGATCGAGGTTCATATCCTGAACACCGAGAACGAGCCGACCGGCGTTGGCGAACCTGGCCTCCCGCCAGCAGCGCCAGCGCTCGCCAACGCGATCTTCGCGGCCACCGGGCTGCGCATGCGCAAGATGCCCTTCAAGCCCGAGCTAAAGCGGCTGATGGCCGAGCGTGACGTGCGCGGCGAGCAGAAACAAGCAACCGCGAGCAAGGAGGCCGGCCAATGAGCGAGCCGATGAAGCGCCGCTTTAAGTTCTCGATGTTGGTCGCCGTGGCGACCTTGATTGCAGCCTCGCTGGTGACCTCCCAGGCGATCGGCGGTGACACCAAGGAGCCGCCTGCCAAGCCCAGTGAGAATGCGGGCGTGGACGCCGAAACATCACCTGACGAAGCCGAGGGGGATGAAGAGGGTGCCATGCCCGCGGAGCCCGCGAAGCCCGAGCCCACGCCAGCTCAAAAAGCGGCTGGCGCCAAGGCCTTTGGCAAGGTCTACAGCGTACTCATGTCACCACGCTGCATGAACTGCCACCCCGCTGGCGATGCGCCCTTGCAGACGGATCAAAGCAAGCCGCACGCCTTCAACATCTCGCGCGCGAGCGTCGAGGCGGGGCTCGATTGCTCGACCTGTCACCAGGATCGAAACGCCGATGAGATCGGCGCCCCAGGCGGTCCTCCCGGCGCGCCAAACTGGCACCTTCCCGAGAAGGAGATGCCATTGATTTTCGAAGGTCGCACGCCCGCGCAACTTTGCGCGCAGCTCAAGGATCCCGAGCAGAACGGGCACAAGACGCTCGACCAACTCCTTCACCACGTCGGCCACGATCCGCTCGTGTTGTGGGGCTGGAATCCTGGCGGCAAGCGCACCAAACCACCGCTCGCTCACGACGCGTTCGTCGCCGAGTTCAAGACCTGGGTCGAGTCCGGTGGCGCCTGCCCCGAGTGACATTCGATAGCACGAAAATGAAAGAAGGCGACGTCTCCTCGAGGGACGTCGCCTTCTTCTTTGTGAACTGCCTGTGAGTCAGTTTTCGCGTCGCGAGACAAGCTTCATCCGAATGCCTGTCTCCGGCCCCATGGTGATGTTCCGTCGCACCGGCTT
>Ga0208061_100004_pt1 | contig 81208 bp, 60 predicted proteins | sample DeeseametaMP0555_FD_184209 | JGI IMG/M metagenome (GOLD analysis project Ga0208061, IMG submission 184209) | Marine microbial communities from the Deep Atlantic Ocean - MP0555 (SPAdes) | ecosystem: Environmental > Aquatic > Marine > Oceanic | place: South Atlantic Ocean | collected 2011-01-23 | reverse complement strand
ATCCGAGTTCGAGCCACAATCACGCGCACACATCGCATCACCCGAGGAGTCATCGCACACCTCGAAGTTACCTGCGTCACATGCCTCAGCCACGCTCGTGATGTCGCCGCAGCGATTTGCCCAGTACACCTTGCCCGGATCGGACGAGTCACAGACGAGCTGCTCTCGGTCCGTACCGCAGTACCGCTCGCAGGTGGCCATACCCGAGGAGTCATCACACACCTCGAAGTTCGAGGTGCTGCACGAGCTCGCCAGGCCGCTGATCTTGCCACAAGCATCCGCCCAGTAGAGCTTCGTGGGGTTTGCCGGATCGCACACCTTCTGCTCGCGGTCTGTCCCACAGTCGAGCGTGCACGTCGGGATCGAGCCGCCGCTCGCATCGCAGGACTCCATCGCCGGACAGTCTTCCTTCTTGCTCGTCACCACGCCGCAGTTGTTCGCCCAGTAGATGGCGCCCGGATCATTCGGATCACACACCTGCTTCGACATCGCGCCGCCGCAATCCTGCACGCAGGTGGCCGTCCCCGAAGAATCATCACACACCTCGAAGTTAAGCGAGTCGCAGCCTCTGTATCGCTGCGTCACCTCACCGCATTCATTGGCGTAATAGATCGACTTCACATCCGCTGGATTGCACGCCTTGCTCGCATAGCGACTCCCGCAATCACGCACGCACAACGCCTGCCCCGAGGAGTCATCACACACCTCGAAGTTTGACGCGTCGCAATCAGCGAGCTTTGTGGTCACCTCGCCGCAAGCGTTGGCATAATAGATCGCGTCCAGATCGGCGGGATTGCACGTGGTCTGCGCGGTCGCGTTCCCGCAGTCACGCACGCACTGTGGCGTCCCCGAGGAGTCATCGCACACCTCGAAATTCGACGACCTGCAATAATCATAGGTCGCCGTCAGCTCACCACACAGGTTCGCCCAGAAGATCTTTGTGGGATCGCTCGGATCGCAGACCTTCTGCTCCCTGGAGTTCCCGCAGTCGAGCGTGCAGGTCGGCGTGCCCGACGAATCGTCACACGAATGCATCGCGGGACAATCCATCATCTTCGTGGTCACATCACCGCACAGGTTACCCCAGTAAATCGCGCTTCGATCGTTGGGATCACACACCTGCTGCGCCATGGAAGATCCGCAGTCAGGCACACAGCGCGCCTCTCCAGAGGAGTCGTCGCACTCTTCAAAACGCGCCGCGCTGCACGTCTGGCTTCGCGTCGTCACCTCGCCGCACTCGTTGGCGTAGTAGATGGCGCCAGGATCACTCGGGTCGCACACACGCTGCGCATAGCTGCTCCCGCAATCGCGCACGCACTGCACGACGCCCCCTGAAGTCTTGCAGACCTCGAAGTTTGCCGCGTCACAATCAGTCTTCTTCGTGGTCACCTCGCCGCAACGATCGGTCCAGTAAATCGCGCCTGGATCGTTGGGGTTGCACGACTCTCCAGTCTGAGGATCTCCACAGCCCTCATCACATCGAGCCTGCCCGGAAGCGTCGCTGCATACCTGGTTGTAGATGGCCAGGCAGCTCTGCGCGACGCCAGTGATATCGCCACACTCGTTGGCGTAATACACCTTGTCATAGTCCCCCGGGATACAAACCCTGGAGGCGAACGAGCTGCCACAGTCTCTGACGCAGGATGCCGAACCCGAGGAGTCATCGCAGACCTCGAAGTTTGACGCGTCGCAGTCAACAAACTTCGTGGTGATGTCTCCGCAAGCGTTGGTGTAATAGAGAGCGTCCGGATCGGCGGGATTGCACGCGGTGCCCGTCGTATCCAGCCCGCAATCCTCGACGCACTCGGGGGTGCCAGAGGAGTCGTCACACACCTCGAAGGCGCCATAGCACTGGCGCAGCCTGCTCGTGATCTCACCGCAAGCGTTGGCGTAGTAGATCGCGTCTGGATCGGCGGGGTTGCAAGCCTTCTCGGCGTAGGCGCTGCCACAATCCCTGACGCAGGACGCTGAACCCGAGGAGTCATCACACACCTCGAAGTTACCTGCGTCGCAGTCGTTGAACTTGGTCGTCACCTCACCGCATTCATTGGCCCAGTAGAGCGCTCCTTCGTCCGCAGGGTTGCATACAACCTCGGCCTGGCTCGAGCCACAGTCGCGCACACATTGCGGGATGCCTGACGAGTCATCGCACACCTCGTTGTTGGAGACGCTGCAATACTCGGCCACGCCGACAATGTTATCGCACTGATTCGCCCAGGCGATTCGGGCCGGATTCGCGGGATCACAGCGGGTGTGATCCTGCGTGTTGCCGCCACAATTCAGCGTGCAAGTCGGCGTGCCTGAAGAGGCATCGCACTCGTGAAGATCGGGGCAGACCATCGCCTCGGTCGTCGGATTGCCGCACTGATCCGCCCAGTATATGGAGCTCGGGCGGCTCGGATCGCAGACCTGCTGGACCATCTGGTCTGTGCCGCAATCCTGAACGCACTTCGCGCTCCCCGAGGAGTCATCACACACCTCGAAGTTCGCCGCGTTGCACGTCCAGAACTGCTGCGTGATATCGCCGCATTCGTTCGCATAGAAGCGCCCGAGCGGCTGCGTCGGATCGCAGACTCGGTGAGCAAATGAACTCCCGCATGAACGCACACACTGGGCGACCCCTGCGACGGTCTTGCAAGACTCGAAATTGGCCGCGTCGCAGTCTTCCTTTTTGGTCGTGATGTTCCCGCATCGATCCGCCCAGTAGAGCGATCCTCTATCACTCGAGGTGCACGTGACCTCTGTCTGAGGATCGCCACACCCATCGACACAGGTCGCCTGACCCGGCGTTCCCCCGCAAACCTTGTCATAGATGTCGAGGCAGGCTTGCGCGGGTCCCGTGATCTCACCGCATTCATTCGCATAGTAGACGCGGTCATAGTCCCCATCGACGCAGTACTTTTGCGCGTAACTGCTCCCACAATCGCGCACGCACTGTGGTGTCCCCGAGGAGTCGTCGCACACCTCGTAGTTCGCCGCGTCGCAGGACTCCTTGATGCCCGAAAAATCACCGCAGCTATCTTTCCAGTAAATCGAAAGCGGATCAGCGCGGTTGCAGGAAGCCTCGGCCTGCTGGTTCGAGCAATCCTGGAGGCATTCGGAGCGACCATTGCGCTCACCGCACAGATCGCCATCATCGCAGTTTCGGATGATCTCGATCGGTTCACCGCATCCATCCAGGCGATAGAGGGCGGTCAAATCATCCGGGTTGCATCCCGCGGTCGCGAACCCGTTCTCGCAGTCATCCGGGTCATCGAAGCAGGAGACGAGGCTGCCGACCTTGTCGCATATCTCGTGATCGTCGCACTGTCGCTCGAGCTCGATGACTTCACCACAACCGTCGAAGGTGTAGACGGCGTCCGGGTCGTCGGGGTTACAAGCGGTATAGTCGCTGTCATTGTTGCAATCGTCGGGGTCATCGACGCACGAGACAAAGCTCCCGACCTTTTCGCAGATTTCATTCGCGTCACACTGCCGGTCGATGCCAACGATTTCATCACAGCCATCGAAGGTGTAGATGGCATCAGGATCGTCAGGATTGCAGTCGGTGTAATCTCGAGCGTGTGTGCAATCGTTTGGGTCTCGATCGCAGAAGACGCGGTGTCCCTCTTCGACGCAAAAGTCCGACCCCTCGCACTGTTTGTCGACACCGACGACTTCATCGCACTTGTTGTAGGTGTAGATCGCGCTCGGATCATCCGGGTTGCAGGCGGTGTAATCATCGCCTTCACAACTGTCCGGGTCCTCGACGCAGGTCATTCCCGAGGGGATGAGAGGGTTTGGCCCACAGACCTCTCCTGGCGAGCAGGTCGAGAGCGTATCGAGAAACTCCCCGCATTCATTGACGCGATACACGGCGCCAGGATCATCCGGGTTACAGGCGGTGCCAGCCACAGCCTGACTGCATTGCTGCTCTTGCTCGGGAAAACACCCTGGCATCAGCCAGAACGCCAACAACGCGAAGAGGGCATATCGTGAGGTTATCTTCATCGGTTCCATCGGAGGTTGGAGTGATTCATGTGAACATGATCGACTCCGATGCAACCCGAGTGCCACGTCGGTGGAATGCGGTGTTCCTGGAAGTTCCGATATGCCAGGGGTCCTCGACGACTGCACACTGCTGCAACCGACAGCCTCGTTGCTACAACGTGCACTGCAACCCTCGAGCCTCCTCACTCGAGACACCAGGCACTGCCTGGCGAACGTCCTGACTGATTTTCATGATCTGGGTGCGCTAGCGTTCGAGCCACTGGCGCAAGGTAGGATAGATCTCGGCGTGGTTCGTGAGCTGGACGTGGTTGATACCACCAAAGAGAGCGACATCGTCGACTTCGAGTTTTTCACCAGAGGCGCTCGAGGTCGGGACGAGCAAATCTCCGACGAAGGCGCTCCCGAGCTTTTCAGGGTCTCTGGCCGCGGTGGAAGCGACGACGGACAACCTCACACCTGGCACCTCGATGCTCACGCCATCGCCGAGATCCAGGATGCCAGCGCTCCGAACCCCGAGGACCTCTCCGAGCACGCGCGTGGCCGCGACGTCGGCGAAGTCGAACGCGACGGCGAGGTTCCTCGCGGCGCGCTCGAGCGGCGCGCCATGGTGAGGAGAGCCGAGGCAAATGATGTGTTCGAGCGAGGAAGCCCAGGCGAGCTCGCGCTGGTGAGCATCTGCCGCGGCAACACGTGAGACGAGCCCTCCCATGCTGTGACCGATCAGGACGATCCTGTCGAGAGGTTCGGGGTATGCGGCCGCGAGCTCTTCGATGAGGTTCGCGAGCGCGTGGCCGTTTTCTTTAATCGCTCGGCCCGTGTTGTAGCGCACGAACACAGACGTGATGTCGAGATCACGCGCGAGCTGGCTCGCGTAGGTATATCCTGCGTCCTCGCCGTAGGAGTCGGACTGCATGTTCCAGCACCATTCGGTGCAGGCGAGCCCGTGGACAAAGATGCAAAGCGTCGCGGTCGGTTGTTCGAGCAGTGTGACGAGCTGCTCTGGCGAGCGCGCGATGCCGTCATGGCGCAGCGTCATCTCGAGCGCGAGGGGGTTGGCGCGGCGAGTGAGGTAGTCACCGAGCACACCATTGACGGCGCCCTCGATCTGGTCGAGTGCCCAGGGCATGGTTCCCTGCTGGTGGGACGAGCGCTCTTGCTCGGCGTCCGTGGTCCTCTCGGCCAGGTCGATGCCGACGTCTACCGCGACCTCGACGCCGCGTGAGATCGTGCGCACGCTGGCGCACGCGGTGCTAAAGATAGCTCCATGGGTCGAGCGCACGACCTGCGCTGCTGGAGCCAGGGGAGGCGCGATGCTCACGTAGTCGGTGGTCTTCTCGGCCACACGCAATGCGGTCCGCTCGACGAGGCTCGTGATCTCACTGATTCCATCGAAGACGAGCCCTTTGGTTCCTCTTACTCGGCGCATGGCAACTCCTGGCTCTCGCGACCGGTTTACGCGAATCATCGACCACCTGCGTCCTCGAAGGCGGCCTTTATCGCGGGAGAACCGTAGCAAACTCAAATACTTCCTGCCATAACCATCGTTCTTCGAGGCAGGTTGTCTGGACATCGCGGCTCGCCGCTGGCAGGGTCTGGGCGCAACCTGTATCGAGGCAATGTGATTGCCCGATCACCTGGCAAAAAGAGGACCGTTATCGAACGCGCAAGTTTCAAGACTCTCGACCTCGAACCGGTATGGTTCGAGACGCTCGAGCACATCGGCTACACAGAAATGACCCCCATCCAGCAAGAGGCGCTGCCGCTGCTGCTCGCTGGCCGAGACCTCGTAGGTCACGCGGACACGGGGACGGGAAAGACCGCAGCGTTCGGGCTCGCGTTGCTGCAAAATATCACGCCAGCGAGCCAGCTCCCCGGAGCGCTCGTGCTCTGCCCGACACGCGAGCTCGCGGATCAGATCGCCGCAGAGCTTCGGCGACTTGCCTGGGCGCTCCCGAACACCAACGTCGTGACGCTTTGCGGTGGGCGGCCCACGTATAACGATCGCGTCACGCTCGGGCATGGGGTCGATGTCGTGGTCGGCACGCCGGGGAGGGTGCTCGCGCATTTGCAGAGCGGGGACCTGGATCTCTCCGAGGTCGCCACGGTGGTGCTCGACGAATCGGATCGCATGCTCGACATGGGGTTTATCGAGGATGTGAGTGAGATCGTGGGGTATGCGCCTGCCGATCGTCAGACCATATTGATGTCTGCGACGATGAGCGAGGACGTGCAGCAAATCTCTGACAGGTTGCTCGAAGATCCTGCGTTTGTATCTGTCGTCAAAAAGGATGCCGCGCCAGATATCGAGCAATTCTTGTGGGACGCGAAGTCGATCGGGCGGCTCGAGACCTTGAAGCGTTTGCTCGGCAAACGAGATCCTGACGCGGCGATCATCTTTTGCAACGAGCGCGTGACCTGCGATGAGGTCACGGAGGCGCTCGAGCGCGCGGGCCACAGCGTTCGTGTCATGCATGGCGGGCTCGAGCAACGCGAGCGCGATGATGTGCTCGAGCTCTTCTCGAATGGGAGCTTGCGTATCCTGGTGGCCACCAATGTCGCCGCGCGTGGCATCGACATCAGCGAACTTGATGCAGTGATCAACTACGAGCTTCCCTATGACGCGAAGAGTTACGTGCACCGCATCGGGCGCACCGGGCGAGCGGGGGAGCATGGCATCGCGCTGACCATCGTGGAAGGGGAGCGACACCGCGACCTCGAGACTTACGACGAGGCGCTCGCGCTCGCGCCAAGGCTCGATGCCTCCGAGCTTCCAACACCTGGGACCCCGAGGCCAGCGGTTATGCGCACCATCGCGATCCGAGGCGGGCGAAAAGACAAGCTCAGGCCGGGCGACATCGTCGGCGCGCTCACCAAAGATGTCGGTCTCCCTGGCGATGTCATTGGTAATATCAACGTGAAGGACAGGATCACCTTTGTCGCGATCGAGCGCGAGTACGCGAGCAAGGCCCACGAGGGCATCAAGCACGGGCAGATCAAAGGCAGGAAGTTCGGCGTGTTCTTTTTGTGACACTGTTGGCGAGCGGTGAGTTTCACGATGGGAGCCACCAGCCGACGTATCGACGCCAGGTCTGCCCCTTATCAAATGATGGGGGGCGGAAAACGCGCCGTTACTCCGTGGCTATGGCGCCAGGAGCAGACGCTCACTATCAGAGGTGCACCATGGCAGGCGCCGTTTTCGGGGGGCCAGCGGGATCGCATTATAAGATCTGATAAGCAAGGTTATGTAAAAATAAAAGATCCCATATCCTACCTCGTGAGTTCTTCGAGAACTCACGGTATGGCCAACCCGAGGTGATGAGCCTATGCTCTCTTGATGCCTGATCATCACCAGGAGTTTCGCATGACCACCATCCGCTGGAGCCGCGTTCACATCGACTCGACCCACGAGCTGCTCCTCGACGCCGAGGGAGTAAGCCTCATCGCTGGAGATGACGTTCAGCGATGGACAATAGGCGACCTCACTGATGGGGCCGCGAACGCGGTGATTTTGAGGGACATGGGGCTCGATGTTTTGGCAGAGGTATCGGCGCTCGCGAGCGACCTCGAGCTGATCGATGCCATCGATACAACTCCTGCGCCCGAACGTCGCCGACACGAGAGGATCTATGGTGGTGGCCGAGGAGGCACATGGACGGTCTGGTTCTTTGGGCATCGCGTGCGCTTCTCGGCGCGCGAGCTCGAGGGTACGCGAGAGGCGACGTTGGAGGAGCTCGTGAAAGATGGGCTCCCCGAAGGCTTCGATGACATCTGTGGTGAAGAGCAAGCGACGAGAATCCTGACCGCCGCCAGAGACCTCGCGCCGCTGGAGTGCATGTGCGGTACGGGTTGTCAGACACCTGATCAGCATGGCTCCATGCGCAGGCTCTCCTCTGCCAGAGATCCTCGCGCTCCCTACGATGTCACCGCCGAGGTCGTTCGATGTGAGGTATGCCAGCGCTGGTGGACTTTCGAGGAACGAGGCGACAGCCATTACGGTTACCAACGGAACATGAAACAGTTCATCCCGGCGCGCTCGCAAGACACCTGACCAGCCGTCGACACATCCTCGTCGTTGGCGTCTTGTATTCGAGTCGTAAAGAATTATGTGAATTTAAAATATTCGATCACTGACAACTTCGAAGCTGACTCTAACCGCCTCTTTTCTTTTGGAGGTCATCGATCGTTTCGGTCGCCACGACATGCGCTTCGATCTCCTGCTCGAGGAAGCTGATTTCTAGCGCGATGATCTCGTCATGTGCGCCATCTTCTGGCTGCGTCTCGTCTGGAAACAACCTCCTGCCCACGAGCTCGATAGCCCGGCCCGGGGTCAGTTCTTCAGCGCACACACATGCGATGGCGCCGAGAACAACCACCTCGCACGCGCGCTCCTCTTCTCCATCGAGCAAGATATGGAGATGGCACACGGGGCGCTCGCTCTTTGTATATCGGAGGCGAGGATCGCTTATCAGTCGCCCCTTGATCCAAACCTGTTCTTCCATCTGTTCGCTCGCGCTGACACCTGCACTGGTTTTCGAAGGTATCGGGTGTTCGCGGACACCACTGAAACATCACGTCCTTCATACCTCGATATGATCATACGTTCAGTATAAAAACAACGCAGCGCCAACGTTAATTTCGCTCGTCATTCCAGCGAGCAATCAATCACTCGCGAACTCGTTTTTCCGGTTGGCTCGTGCTACTCTCATCGAGATATGGAGGGACGTTCAAACCTTCATTTATATGAACCACTTACGAGAGAGTTATCGATGCCTTTACGAGACAAGATTTTGCGAGCTCTGTATGGCGGCGCCATCGTGACAGGGACCTTGGGCGCTGCGGCTTGCGCTGATGATACACCGGAGGATGAGTCCGGTTGGAACGTCAACGAACCTGGGAACACATCGACAAACAACACCTCGACCGTCGAGAACAACACGACCGTCAATAACGACAAGGCGAACAACACGGTCACCGAAAACTCCTTCGAGGGCCCCTGCGCTGACGATGCACAGGGACTCACGCAGCTCCCCTATGAGGGTTGGCAAGATGATCCCGATAAAATCAACCCCGGCGTCTATGTGGTTTGCGCCGACCCCGCCGAGGCCAATTGCGACTTCCCGCAATCTAACCCTGGCGAGGTGACGAGGTTCCTCTATGAAGCGCTCGGGCCGCAGCAGGATTGTAGGCTCACGTGGACATATGCAAACCCAGCGCAGGGAGGCATCTGTGGTCCTCTCGAACATGCCGGAGATGAGTGCTGCTTCGTGATCGATATCTCGTTCTACGACAGCTGCGCCTTGAACATCGGTAGACCCTTTACCGTCGATGGGAGCGCGAGGTTCGCCAACGTCGCGCGACGCGACGGCTGGTGCGAGGAGATCACGCTCGATGACATCGAGGCTCTCCCCGAGAAGCTGCGGATCGAGATCGCCCAGGCATGGGGCGAGGCAGGCACGCACGAGCACGCGTCGATCGCGTCATTCTCGCGCTTTATGATGGACCTGATGTCACTCGGCGCGCCCAGGAACCTGATCGAGGCCACGACCCGAGCCATCGCCGATGAGACCCGACATGCCACGAGCTGCTTCTCCATCGCGTCTGCCTTCGCCGGGCATCCGCTCGGCCCTGAAGAGGTCGATGTGCACGGGAGCATGGAGCACGCAGGCGATGAGGTCGAGATCCTGCGCGCCGCCATCGAGGAGGGGTGCGTTGGCGAAACACTCGCTGCGGCACAGGCCGAGTGGACCATCGACAAGGTCAGGCACCCTCTTATCAAACAAGCCCTCGAAGAGATCGCCTACGATGAGGGCGAGCACGCCTTGCTCGCCTGGAAATTCGTCGACTGGATGCTCGACGCTCGGCCGCACCTTATCGCCGTGGCAAAGGAGACCTTCGAGAGCTCGTGGATGTCGCTCGAAGACCCCTTCGCTTCGGGCGTGAGCGAGCGCGAGCGTGAAGCGCTCGCGCATGGCCACCTGAGCACTCCTCTGGAGCGCCGCATCCGCGCGCGGGCATTCCATCACATCGTGATTCCATGCGCGGATGCGATGTTTGCCAGGAGAGGATCGGGCGTGGCCGCTTCGTGGCCATACCGCGCCTCGTAGGCCGTTTTTTGACGGTTCACGTGGCCACGGGCGTGGCCAGATCTGGCGTCTTCCCCTGAAAGTGAAGGCGCACGAGCGCTGCGCGCTCGCGCGCCCCCTTCTCTTCTGCTCTACGTCGCAGTGATGGTGACAGGCGCAGGATCGCCGAGCGCGCGAGCTGGTAGGGGAAGCTGGCGATCGGATACCAGGGCAGGACAAGGCGCGACAGCCCCAGGTCTCGCATGCCATTGGGTCCCACGGCAGCCATCACGACGCTCAGGTGCTTGGCGCGCTCGACGCGCCAGCGAAGCTCGCGAAATCCAGGATAGGGGATCTCCTGGCTCTCTCGGGTGAGCGCTCTGGCGAGCGCGACGCTCGTCTCGTCGGCGCCCCGATACGTGGCGAGTATATGATAGAGCAACAGGCGCCCTTCGCGCTCGTCATCGGTCAACCAGTGCTCCTCGACGCCCATGAGCCAACACGCCATCTTCCACAGGTGCATCACGCCGAGCGCCTCCTGCTTCGAGACCAGGACGCCCATCATCCGCGCGCCGGCGAGCAGGATCACGCAAAACGCGAGCCACGTGGCGGTCATGTCCGTCTGGTTGATCGGCAAGCCCATATCCTGATGATCCCAGTCATCGTGCTTGCTCAACCAACGCCTCACCGAAGCGTGGATCAACCTCACGTGGAGCGTGGAGCTGTATCCTCTGCCACCGCGAACAAACGCGTCCTTTGCCGTACAGTCATCGAACCACTTCATCGTCTGCGCCACACGTCGTGTGGCGCCCGCGTCGAGCGCTCCCGTCATCACGAGCGGCTTGTTCAGATCACGCCAGGTGTATCCTGACAGCAAGCCGATATCGCGCAAGACGTAGTAGGGAACCGGGTGGCAGCGGTCGATGAACCGTCGGCCGATGTCGATGAGGTCGAAGTCGACCCAATCAGGGACGCGCTCGCATTCACCGAAGAAGTCGATCAGTGGTTTAGCGTCGATGTCATCGGGGATCTCCACGTTCGCCAGGCCATGCTCGCTTGCCTGTCGGAACAGCTTCCTCCCTCGTGGCATCCCGATGTCAGACATCCACTCGACCAACGCATCCGCTGGCGCATCACCTCGCGTGAGGCCCTCGCCGATGCGTGCCCACTCCTGATCGGTGACGCCGGGGTCGCCAAGGAGCTTTGCCGCCAGCGGCTTCCAGCCCTTCGCCAACTCGTGAGGTTTATGACGATCGGGGTAACTCATCGCGCGAACTCGGATCAAAAAAGAGAGGTGCCCTATCCTGGTAAGTAAACACTAACATATATGGTGTCAGGGTGGCACCTGCTTTCAGCGCAGAGGTATCAGTCGATCATTCGGGATCAACCTGTGAGAGAGCTCCCTGTTGGTCGCTCATGGTCAAGCTCCCCGCCAACTCATCGCCGTCATCGTCATGAGCGAGCGTGACTCCTCCCTTCGATGACTCCAACTCTTCCACCTGCTTGATGATGCGCAGGCGCTCGCGCGCGATGACTTCGCGCTCGAGCTTTTCTCTCGGGAAGAGGCGCTCCTTGCCAACCAACATGGCAAACATCGCGGTGTGGAAGCCGATGCTCATCGCGGTGCAGTAGCCGATCACCGTGATGTTGCCAGCCCAGATGATCATCGAGAGGGGGACGATATTGATGATCAGGCCGAGCAGTATGGGGACCTGATAGAGGTTAAAGACCGGACCGAACAGCGCCGAGGTCGGCTGTTGCTTGAAGCTCGCCGCGGCCAGGTGAGCGTTCTCTCTGGGGACACGCTTGCGCACCTCTTCCTCGAGACCTCGCACCATCGCCTCGTCCTCGAGGTCTGATTGCCTGGCGACGCCGCCGTATACGGTCAGCGCGCACGCGATGAGGAGAAATATCGTAGAGTATGCGAGCTGGAACGCGACGTCGCCAGGATCGAGCGCCGTGAGGATAAACAAGGTGCACGCTGCCAGGATAAGGTGGCGTATGGGCTGGGCGCGGATGTTATCGCGTGTGGCCTGGGCGATGGTGTAGCTCTCGGGATCGATGATCTCCAAAGAGGTCTCGGCGTCTTCCCCGGTCGATGCATCGTCGGTCACGAGCTGTCGTCGATCTGGCTCACTCATGGTGCTTTCGCTAAAGAGTCTACTTTCACCTTATCGAAGAACCACGCCACGCGCGAAGCTGACAACCGCTCGCTCGGAGCGCTCAAATGAGCACCCTCGCGACCCACCAGGCCATCGGATCCTGGATCGTCGCGCGCTCGAGGCGCACCGAAGGTGTAAACTCACCAGGTCCATGCTCTGCGTTCAAGATCGACACCGCCTGCTCGTCGAGAGCCGCGATCGTGGCGCTCGTTTCAGCGTCCTCGCCACCATCACAGACGGCGACGAGGGCTCGTAGCGACTCGAGGTCATCGCGTTGCTCGCAGATGCTCTTCCACCACGTGGTGCGCAGCGCATCCGCTGCGCGGCGGTTCATGATCGCGAGCTCGTCCTCGAGCAATGACGCCTGCAGGCACGTGAACTCTCGCAAGACGCGCGCCTGCTCCGAGGTCAGGGTTCTCGCCCATCTTCGCTGAGGATCTTCGGCCGGGAGGATCCCCAACCGCAGGTTCTCGAGGAACGATTGGCGTTCATCGAACGAGTGAAATGTTTGCTCGTGTCTGGCGAGCGCACCGGTCGCGATGAGCGCGCCGAGCATCCCCTGCTCGGAAGACACAGCCTCGAGCTCTTCCACGAGCTCTGTGTCCTTGCTCTCAGAGAACCAGCGATCGAGCGGTGGCGTCAGCGCGTTCTCGCCATCTGCCTCCGGCTGTAGCTGAACTTCGAGAAGCTCTCTCAACGTATCGTCGTGTTCGCCCATGCCTTCCTCGAAGGGAACCAAAACAACCTCGCCATGAGAGAATGGATGACACACCACTCCCTCTACGAGTTGAGAGACACAGGAAACCATCTATTGACACTTTTTTTCAAGATAATGCGAAAAATGTGATCACTTCTTCCCTTTTTTGGGAGCTTCAAGCCACGGCGCGTTCTCTGAGTTCATGCGTGAACAATGAAGTGAGGAAGGTGTGATCTCCCTTGCCAAGACCGAGCGTCGAGCGCGTGTGTGTATCCTCGAGCAACTCGAGGATACACACACGCGCTCGACTCAGCTTCTTTTGGACCCTCGAGAGCGCGCGATCGAAGGCTGGCGTCCCTGGAGAGGCATCGGGTGACTCGAGCAGCGCGAGAGAGCGCTGGGAGTGCACGTCGAGGTAGATATCGAAGAGCATATCGATCGCCTGACTCGTATTGCGTCGCCGATCTGCTCTGGAGATCAGCGGCGGGACTCGATCGACGAGCCAGCCGCGCACGCCTTCCATGCGCTCCGAAAAATCATCGCTCTCCTCGAGGATCGGCCCGAACACCGAGAAGCTGTCCTGGAGTTCGACGTACCAGGGACCGAGCATCCCCTCGCTGGGCACGGTATCGATCGTTTGTGGTGCTTGTTCTGCTGGTGAAGGATCTCGCTTTGCTCCACACAAGCCAACGTAAGAGGGGCATCGCTTGCGTCGAGACCAGAGCTTCTTGCAACGGTTTCGAAGCGCGGTCTGGAGGTAGGCGTGGGGATCTTCTGCTTCGATCGCGGCATCTCGCCGCAGCCAGCTCATCATGACGTCCTGTAAGGCTTCCTCGGCGAGCTCTTTTTCGAAGCCCATCGCGAACACGCACTGCTGCGCGATGTGAAATAGCTCTCGAAACGCCTGCGAGCGCAAAGGGTCATCCTGTCCAAGGTGTCTAAAGACCTCTTCCAATGTCATGCGCGTCCCCTACCTGCTCCAGTCACCCGTTCGAGGTTCGCCTCATCGTTTCGGGCAAACCGGTAGATCGCAGTCATATTCATGACAAACGGCGATCGAACCCAGGTGGATTGTTGGTGTAAGATGTTATCCGCCGAGAGAGTAGCAACACACTACACTCTCACTCAATGCAAAAAACGATACAGCCCCTTACGTCCGCCCTCTACCTACTAAATTGTAGACTTGTTATCCGAAATAACGTGGCGGTCGAAGCTGTCTCGGGCGTGAGGTTCGAGCGATCAGTGATGACGCGGAGAAAGAGGGCGGTAAAGGCGGAAGGCAGAGAAGCGAAGCGAAGCGGCGCGCCAGATGGCGCGCCGCTTCTTCATGATATGCTCAGAACGCGAAGCGCATGGAGACGCCCATATCCCAGAACAACCCGCTGGTGCTCAGGCTACCCAGCGCAGAGCTCTGGCGAGTCCACGGGTCATCTTCAGGGTAGGCGTCCGAGCTCGCCGCGAGCTGATCGAAGGTGGCTTCGGTCTGGTACATGTAACCGTAGTGCGTTTGCAGACCGAGGACGACTGCTTTTAACCGGGAGCCCTCCTGACCAGCGAGGCGAAACCGAGCGCCGAGACCGAGCGCGCCAAAGGCCACGAAGTCATGCGCGCGATCCTGGAGCGTAGGCCCCGTGGTCCTGACCTCGAGCGTTTGCATCGCCCAGCCCGCGCCAAGCCTCGCTGATGGTCTCAGGAAGCCAAACAACGTGGGGCCATAGTCCGCGCCGAGCATGAAGCGTCGCTGCTGCCACTCCGATGTGTAGGCGCTCGAGAAGCGGTTGACCCTGCGATCACCTATGGCGCGCTGGAAGAGGAACAGCATCTCGAGATCCGGCACGAGGCGCTCGCTCTGATAGGAGAGGTTCGCGCCGAATCTTCCGTGGTAGTCATTGTCATCGATCGCATCGTAGCTCGAATCAGAGGCGTAGTTCGTGCCGAGGTCGACCTCGAGGCCGATCTCATCCGCGCTCGCGGTATTGGAAACGAGCGCCACCGTGAACAGTATCGTGAGAGAAACAAGGTATCGCATATCAATTCGCATCGGGGAGCTCCTGGTCGATGATGTTGTACAAAAACAAATCGCGTACAACGATCGCGTTCTCTGGGGTGGGCTCGGTCGCATCCAGGACGGTGAAATATCCAGTCCTCGCTTCGTGCTGCACCAGAATCAATCCATCCTCGCTATCGACGGCGATTTGCTGACCGATCTCAGGCAAATCGAACACCGTGGGCTGGCCTGTCTCGAGATCGAACACGCCAAAGTTCTCGGTGCCCGTGAAGACGCCGAACGCGAGCTGACCATCGAAGGTGATATCCGAGAGCGAATAACCCTGGATCGGGATATCGCGGTTATCGCGCAAATCGAGCACGGTGAATCCACCGGTCAACCCCGCGTGGAAGACCACCGCGCGCTCGCGCGCCGCGGCCTCGTCGAGCTCGACGCGCACCGGCGCTCGCTCCAGGCGAATCGCCTGCACGCTCCTACCGAGCGTGGGCTGGTCGGCGCTGATCGCGATCGTCTCGGGCCGAATCACCGCCACGACGTCCGAACGAGAGGACCAGGCCAGGACACGCAGCTCCTGCGAGAGCTCGTCCCCAGCGGCCTCCGTCGCCGTATAAAGCTCGAGCCCTTCTGCTGCCGTAGCCATCGGCAGCATGAAGCTCGAAGACTCGCCGCTGGCGACATCGACGAGGGTAAACTGGGAGCTGGTGCCGCTGGTGGTGAGCAAGCGTGTTCCTCGCTCCGGGAGCTCGAGCAACACCATATTCGTCGGCCTGCTGCCCGCAGCGAGTTGGTTGACGCTGATATTGAACTTGAAGAGCGCGTCCTCGCGCACGCTCGGCTGCACCGAGATCTGCGTCACGTCATCGTCCCCTTGTGTCAACACGTAGAGGTTGATGGTGTCGGGGAGGTCCTCGCTCGGCGTGACGTCGAACACCGCCTTGGTGGGCGTGCGAATGGCGTCAGCCTCGGAGATGGTCAATGGGATCTCGCGCAGTTGGTTCTCGGGGTCCTCCGCGCCAACCAACAAGTCGATCAAGGTGACCTCGCTGTCCGAGAGCGCGGCGACGAGACGTTGCTCCTCTCCACCGAGCTCGAAGGGGTCCGCGAAAATCAACGCTCGAGCTCTGGACGCGAGCGTCACGAAACGCGCGGACAGCTCGTTTTGCGTCAGGTCGACGATGCCGATCTGGTTCACGTTTCGCGCGATCACGCCTTCCTGCGCGACGCCGGAGAAGCTGAGTAAGAGATACTCGCCACGCGGATCGAGCGTGAGCACCTCGTAGGCGGCGTTGAGTTCGAGCGTGGTGACCTCGAGATCATCGCCGCTCAGGTCCACCACAGAGAGCGTCTCGTCATCACGGTTGACGACAAAGAGCGTCTGGCCGTCTGGAGAGAGCTTGACGCTGCCGGGGCGAGCCCCTGTCTTGGCGCGATCGAGCTCGATCTTCGGGCTCCCGTCCTCCTTGACGCCGTCGACGCGCAACACTTCGCCGAGCGTGCGGTTGACGTAGATAAAATCACCGTTGGATTCGAACGGCCCGACGATATCGAGCGACGCGTTCCAGGTCTCGTTGAACTCGGACTGACAACCGATGCTCGCGAACACGAGCATGCCCGCGACCAGCATCTTCAATGCTGACCTCGCATGTCGAAACATCCCATTGGTTTTCATAGTTCCCTCATCACATTCATATGGAAGTATAGGCATATTCATATCAATCGATCCCTGAGTTGAGCTGATAACCCGTGACCGTCTGGCGCTTGCCATCGACGACATCCACGAAGGTCATCCGACCCTGGGGGTGCTTCTGGTTGATGTAGACGCGGCGTCCAGAGGGGATCGCTCCGATGCCTTCCGGCAAGCTCGGGACGCGGAAGCTGTCGACGCCGAACGTGAACAGGTTGATCCCGAGCACATCACGGTGAGAGTCGAGCTGGAAGTTCTCGTCGACGGGCCGCTTGAAGATCACGAAGACGCGTGGGTCCTGATCTTCGACTCTCCATCGCGTCGCCACCCAGGGTTCGTGTTCTGTGAGCACGAGTCGTGGCGAAGCGGTGGCGACGTCGACCACCGAGAGGCCCCAACTCCTCGCGATAAACACGGGATCTGATGGCGATTGATCGACAGGTGGCTCACCATCCACGCGCGTGTGGAAGACGATAAACGTGGCGCCGAGGTCATCGGGGATCACAGCCTTGAGCCCCTTCTCGAACCTCAACGGGCGCTGATCGCCATCGCGAAGGTCGAGCAGCAGGGCGCGCCGTTGCTCTCCGATCGTGGTGTAAATGATCGCCTGCGTTCCAGTCCCGGAGACCGCCGCCGCGCCGAGCTTGAGTTCTCTGTCGAGGTGGACGATCTCGACCCCCTCGGCATCGATCGAAAACTGTGGCGTGGGCTCCTGGCCCATATCCTCGATCGGAGCGGCCATGTCTTCCTGAGCGACCATCATATCCGCGCCCATATCTTCGGTCGGTGCGGACATATCAGGCATGTCCGCGGAGGCCATCATATCAGGCATATCCGACATGTCCGCGAGCATCGAGCCCATGTCCATGTCCATCCCCATATCACCCATGCCGCTCATGTCCGCCGATGCCATATCGACGCTGGCCATGTCCGCGCCCATATCGCCTGCGTCGGCGTTCATATCAGCGCCCATGTCCAAAGAGTCCATATCCGCATTCGGGGTGGGCATCTCGACAGGTTCGGTGGCGGCTGCTGCGGCGAGGACGCCATCGGGGATGGTCGCGCGCATCAGCGCGCCTGTGTTGCGCAACATGACGAGCACTTCCAGGTTGTCCCCTTCCGCCAGGTCGATATCGGTCGGGATCTCTGGGAGGTTCACGACCGCCTGCGCGCCATTGGCGAGGTTTGTGAGCACGATGCCCGAGAACGTCGCCAACCTCGCGATGGACCATTTCCCCTCACGATCGATCTGCACCTCGAGGTCGCTGGGATCGAGCGGGACAAGCTCGGGTGGGAGCACCGCCACTGGAGGGACCACCCTGTCCGAATCGATCTCGTCGATGTTCAGGATGCTCACGCCATCATCGCTCAGGACGAGCGCTCTGGAGTCATCCTCGCTCCACTGGACGCGTTGCACGTTAAAGCCCACCGCGATCTGGAGAGAACCTCCCTCGCGCAGCAACGTCACCGACGAGAGATCTCCGATTTGATCTCCGGTCTCGGCCGCGTCCGCGTCGTAGTAGGCGATGGCGGCGGTGCCCGCCGCGTTCGAGCGAAGCCTGTTGGCTCCGGGCATCACGGGGACATCGCTGACCTCTCGCGTGAGAGGATCGATAATGCTCGCGCTGTCGCTCCCTTCATTGAGCACCATCACGCGTGCGTCATCGCCAGCCTCTCCCGAGGGACCGACGATCTCGGTCGGGCGAAAGCCCACGGGGACCGTCTTTATCGCCAGGCTCGTCGAAGAGATGATCGCCGCCGAGTTGAGCGTCTCGTTGGCAATATAGACCTCGTCGCCGACGATCGCCGGTTGCGAAAACTCGAAGTCCTCCTCGAGCTCCGGGACAAACACCGTGTTATTGGCGGCGGTATTGTTCGCGGCGAAGTTATTCGCGGTGGTGTTGTTCGCGGCGAAGTTGTTGGCCGACGTGTTGTTGGCGGAGTAGAAGTTGTTTTCACTGGAGTCATCGGCTGCGCAGCCCGCAAAAATGGCGAGCGAGACGCAAAGTAAAGCGTATCGTGCATGCGTATGTGTTGACATCAATCGATCCCTGCATTGAGTTCGTATCCACTGACAGTGCGTTGCGCGTTGGTGTCAACATCGAGGAATGTGATGCGACCTTCACGCGTGCCCTGGCTGACAAAGACCTTGCCAGCGACCACACCGAGCTGACGCGGGACGCGAGGCAGCCGGATATTATCCACCCGGAAGCTCTCGAGATCCACGCGCACCACGCCTTGAACGCCGTCGCTCGGCGAGGTGACCATCGTATAAAGCACCGATCCTCCGGACTCCTTCTCTGTGAGGACGAAATCCAGAGGTTCTCCGCCGAGCTCGATCGGGCGGCGGTATCCCGACATCAAATCCACGAGCGTGAGCCCATGTTTGTAGCGAAACGCTTGCTGCGCCGAGGCGTTCACGTCGATGGTTCCCTGCTGGCGATTGTGAATCACGATCGCGGTCAAGCTGTCGGGCGTGACCGCCAGCGCTCGAATCTGATTGAGCAGCGGGAACGTGCGAAGCTCCTTCTCGCCGAGCGCGAGGACCCCAAGCTCGGGGAGCTCCTCGAGGGTCGAGTACACGAGCGCTTGCTTGCGATCCGGGGTCAACTGCGACAACCCGGAGAGCACATCCACCGGGATGGTCTCGAGCAAGACCTTGTCCTCGGCTGGTGTGGAGAGCGCCTCCTCGACCCCCACGATGTAGATCGTGCGGCCCGCGCGCGAGGTGATCACGAGCTGTGATTGCGCTGGCCCCTCGGGCGTGATCAGGTCGATATCCGTGGGAGGTTCGGGGAGCTTGATGTTGCGCACGCGCCCGATCTCGCGCTCGTCGAGTTCGACGAGCGCGACGCCGTCAAAGCTCGTGGCGCGGATCACGAGAAAGTCTGCGCTCGGGCTGACCTCGACCTCGTAATCAGAGGGCGCGACCACGTCGGCGAGCTCGTCGATGTGGAGTGGCGGGACAAACGCATCGCGCGTGATCTCATCAAAGCGGATGCGATTGATCCCCTCTCTGCCGATAACAAACGCCTGGGAGCCATCCTCGGAGAACTCGACCTCGCGGATCAGCCGCGTCACCGACAACTGGAAGACCTCATCCTGGCCTGCCTCATCACCGAGGCGCACCAGCGCCATCGTTTGCAATGACGCGACCGAGGTCTCGGAGAGCAGCGGCTGCTCGGGATCGATGTAGGCCACCAGGTGCTTTCCATCGGGCGCCATCTCGATCGTGTTCACCTCGCGTGGGAGCTTGACCAGCGAGACACGACCTCGCGTCTTGCCATCCGCCGCGAGCTCGTCAGCGCGAATGATCGCGAGCGTGGAGTCCCCTTCACACAAGACGTATGCGATCGCGCCCTGCCCTTCGACCTCGGCCGCGCGCACAATCGTCGGTCTCAAGCCGACGCGCAACGGCACGACGCCAAAGTCCCGGCCATCGATCCTGGCGACCGTCTGGCTGTTGTCCGAGCTGTTGGGCACGAAGACATAGGAGGACGTCGTGGCCACCTGGCGAACGAGGAACTCCTCGGTCTCGGGTGGCGTCGTCGGGGTCGTGTTGTTCGACTCCGAGCCATTGCCCGGTCCGCCCGGAGCGCTCGTCTGGTTGTTGTCGGAATCGTTGGCGCTCGATTCATAGCTCGCGGAATCACCGCACGCGGTGAGCAGCATGAAAATCGCCATCGAAGTGAGGATTTTGGGTGGGGTTGGTATAGATGCCAGAGAGGGCATCCCCACCGATCTCGATCGGTCGGAACGTCGCAAAACAATCTCCCATCGTATGCTTATGAATTCAGGACATTTTATGAATGTCCTCGCAAAACGTCGACGCCAAAAATAAATGCACGGCGTCATCACATAGGTTCACTAGACCAGAACACTAAATTCGATGCAAATCATTCATCGTCGGGTGGTTCTGTCCCAGGAACCAGGTTTGCCGCACGCGCCGCCTTGCGCCTGGCGAGCCATGTCCAGATCAACCAGACCACGACCGCGAGCACCACGATCGCGGCCACACCCCGCTGCGTGTTGGCCACGTAATCACGCACCACATCGATCTGAGAGTGGAAGGCGTACCCGAGCCCGAAGATCACAGGCACCGTGATCAACGCCGCCAGCGCATCCCAGAAGAAAAACACGCGAGGTTTGACGCGCTCGATCCCGGCGATCACGAACACGACCGCCCTCAAGCCAACGATGAACCTCCCGAAGAAGATTGCCTGCGCCCCCCGGCGAGCAAACAACTTCGTCACCCGCTCTCGCCGCGCCGGCGTCACCACCCAGCGCAGCGGGCGCCTCGCGAGCATCGGCTCGCCAAAGCGATACCCCAGAAAGAACAACAGGGAGTCCGCGCCGAGGACCGTCGCATACAACAGCGCGAGCACGGACCACCACGTCAACTGTGCCTGATGTGTAATGACGCCGCCCGCGAGTAACAAGCCATCTTCGGGGAGCGGCGCGCCCACGCCCGCGGCCAACAGGCCAGCGACAATGAGCGGAATGGAGCCCTTGGCGAGCAGATCTTCGAACACGGTGGGTGCCTCTATTGATAAAGCGTCTGCGCGAGAATCATCGCGGCGAGGTCTGTCGTGACATATCACAACGATCAGGGCTCGGGCGATCCCACAGCGCGAGCACTCATCCGCGAAGAGTACTCCTGGCTCGTCAAACGTTCGATGAGGTGTTCGATTCCCTGCTCCAGCGTCGCGTGGCGCGGGATGTCGAAGCGCTCGCAGACGATGTCCACGTTCCCCTTGCGCCAGAACCCTTCGGGGCAGCAGACGATCGCCTTACCGCTGGCGGCGTGCAAACCGAGCTCGAGCAGGGAGATGGGCGACTTCGTGCCAGGCGCGAAGTAGAAGAAGATCGTGTCGCACCGCTCGAGCATGTCCATCTCCCACGTGACCTGTTCGTGGAAGGCGGGGTTTTCCAGGCGCTGCTCCCACGAGCTGTCCCAGTCATCGCGTCGAGGGTTGAGCAGGATGACGTCCTCGGCCAGCGGTTCGAGATCGCTGGCCACCGCGGCTTGCCAGTCCTCGGCGCGTCCCATCTCGATCGAGCCCGCGAGGAACACCGACCGGTGGGTCTCGAACGCATCCTGTGGGGGCAACGTTGGGGGTTTGTAAACCGTGATCGCGCTCATATCTGTTGGCCTTCGGGAATCAGTTCGGTGAACCACCTGCGAGGAAGATGGCGCGGGAAAGCGGGGGGCGGTTGTTTTGCCGCCAGCTTACGAGCACTTATCATGGGTATCAAAACAACCGCCCCCCGCTTTCCCTCAGCCTCGCAAACGCTCTAGAAGAAAGCCAACCGGAGCGTGCGAGCGGGGATGCGTCCCGCATCTCGCATCGTCTGGCGTGTCGTCTCCGCGATCGTTCTCGAGAGACTCAAGCTGGTCAGCTTTGGCGCGAAGATCGAGTTCGAGATCGCGAGCGCGCCTCGATCATTGACGTCAGAATACTTCAGGTCGAGGTGTTCGAGGTTCTCCAGCAGCTCGGATTCGGCGAGCGCGACGACGCCCTCGTCAGTGATATTGTTGCTCGAGAGCGAGAGCTTCTTCAGGTTAGGAGCGAAGGTCGCGCTCGCGAGCGCCCTGGCGCCGTCGACGCCGATGCGATTCCACCCGAGGTCGAGCTCTTGCAGGTTCGGGAAGTGTGACGAAGCCGCGAGCGCCGCGATCCCCTCATCCCCGATGCTGTTGCTGCCGAGGTCGATCTTCTGGAGCGAAGAGAACGACTCGCCCCGAGCGAGCGCTTCGAGGCTCGCGTCATCGAGCTGGCAGGTGTTCAGGGCGAGCTCTCGGAGCGCCGTGAGCCCTCCATCGACGAGCGCCTCGGCGCCTTCTAGCCCGAGCCTGTTGCCGCTGAGGCAGAGATCCTCGAGCGTGGAGAGTCTCCCTGACGAGAACACCTTGCGCACGCCCCGGGGCTCGACCCCGAAGTTGATCAAGTCCAACCTCCCGAGCTCCTTCCAGGGGAGCGAGCCAAACCACTCCCAATCGACGTAGGGATCGTCTCTGAAGTCGCCCATCGTCACCGAAACAATACGGTCGATGGCATCGAACATGTCGAGCCGCCCGAGGTCTTCGAAGTCGTAGAGTTCGGTGCGAAAGCGCAGGAACGGAGCATACTCCAGGAGGGGGCGGAGGCGCGCGTTATCGAGGCCGGTGCTCATCGCGTGTGCACGCCAGATGGCGTCATGATCGCGAAGATAAGGCAACATCTCCTCTCGGTAACGCTCCGGGTCGAGCTTGTAGGCATCCTCGAGCTCCTCGAGGATATTTCCTATCCATTTCGAATACTTGTCCGGCTGCGCGATCAAGGATCGCACCGCACCGAAGGTCACCAAAAAGGGATCAGTCGACATCGCTATGCTCTATAGAATGGGATCGCGTGCCACGACCCGAGAGAGGCTCGGGCGCCTGCCGTATATCGACTGACGAGGACTTCGAGCCGAAACCCGCTGCCATCATGACTCGTACAATTGTCGGTAAAACTCAGCCAAACCGGCGAGCGCGCCAGCATCGTAGTTCCCACTCAGATCCAGTGCAAACCCTGAACACTCGCGTTGCATCCTCGTGAATAAATCGAGACATGCGAGCAGCTGCGGCGCGGTCCACTCGCCCCACTGCGTCCTGGATTCGTTATACCGCGTGCACAACCTCACGTTGCGATCTGCGAACGAGAGCAGGATGGCGGGCATGGTCACACCCCTGGCGCGCACGTCCTTGAAGAAGACGTTCACCCTGGTCTCCTCTCCCAAACCAACATCGAGCGTGGCCTCCCACTCTTGCATCTCCACGGGGTTCTGGCGCCATGTGTTATCGCGCACGCTCCCGTGCGTGATCGGCGAGGATCGATCAGCGAGCCAGTCATAGATCGCCCTCCCCTGTTGTGGGTCGAACTCTCCTAAAAGGATGCGTTCATACCCTTCCACGCGCATCGCCTCGAGTCGCTCGAGCGAGCGCTGGAACATGTTGTATCCGGGGCGTGGGAGCTCGGCGTCCCCGGCGTCCAGATGAAGCGCTTTCAACACTCGAAAGCCTCTCCCATTGAGCCACTGCGCCATGACCCCGACAGGAGGTGGGCTATCCACGCCAGGCTTCCACTCGGAGAGGTGATGACGCAGGTATTCGTTCGCCTCGGCCGCAGGCTCGAGGTCGACAGGCCATGTGGCCAACACCTGATCCAGGCGCACGAGGCGTTCGGCATCCCCGAGGCTGCTGTCGTGACAGATGCTGCGCAGCTCGCCCCACTTCTCGGACAGGCTCTCGGCCTGGAGGACGACCTCGGCGGTTCGAAAGCCAACCCAGCGATTTCTGCGCCCCGCGCCGAGGCGGCGACGATGTTGGCAGGTCATCAAGCTCGGGGTCACGCGCAGGTAAGCGCTCCCCTTGAGGATCATGTGCACTTCATCATAGCTCGAGGCGTTCTCGAACTCGAAGGCGTCGAGCTCGGGGCCAGTGACATCGGCGAAGACATCCTCGGCGGCAAAGCACCACTCCGAGACATTGCCGATCATATCCTGGCAACCGTAGGCAGAGCGCGTCTTGCTGTACGACCCGATCTCGGTCGTGGAGTCGCCGTAGATGTTCGCCAGTTGCTCGTTCGGTGGCATATCACCCCAGGGCCGCCTCGCGCCGTCAGGACCTGCCGCGGCCTTCTCCCACATCCACTCGCTCGGGAGCGTCAACCCCGCCCAGCGACAGTACTCGAGGGCGTCGATAAAGGAGACGTTGACCACGGGATGATCGAGCAACGCTTCTGGCGGATGACCATCCTCCCAGTGCGCGAGGTATCCCTCGAAGCCATGGCCATCAGGCGCGTAGCCCGTCTCTGTGACAAAGGCCGCGTATTGTCTGTTCGTGACGGGATGTTGCGCGATGCGATAGGTCGGAAAGCTGACCCACTGTCGCAATGTGTCGAGCCAGCCGTCACCGGCGGGGACCTCGATCATGACGCTGCCATCTTTCTCGTTGATGGAGACGCGCTCGTCGGCCCTGGCCAACAGCTGCGATGCCGTCGTGCGAAGCTCGTGGTTGGATGACGCCGCCGCGAGCTTGAGCAACGTGTGGATAGCGTGAATGTTCCCTTCTTCGGCCAGCGAAAGGTTTTCATCGAGGCTGCGCTCACTCATCCTTATCTCCTTGCGACGTGACCAACGCCTTGACGCGTCTCAAGATGTCGGCGCCCTCCTGTGGATGCACCATGTTCAAATACGCCGCGTAGCCGAGCAGGTAGTCCGTAAAACCCTCTCGCCCGCGTGTCTGTGATGCGACACCGTGCTGTTCGCAATTGTGCACGATCGCGCGAAACTTGCGCCGCTCGCGCCTCGGCACGGACAACCCTTCGTTGACGACGATGCCCGTGACGCGCTGCTGTTGAGAGCTTCGGATGACACGGAACTTGTCCTCACGGACCACGAAGCCCTCTTGCTGGCAGATCTGATTGACCCACCAGCGGAACCGACCGACCCCCTTGCCGGGTAAATCGTCGAACGAGAACGAGAGGTCATCCGCATAGCGCGTGTAATCGCCCCCCATCTTTTTGGCGAGGTTGTAGAGGCGGTTGTCGAGGTTTCGACAGATCAAGTTCGAGATCGCTGGCGAGGTCGGCGCACCCTGCGGCGTGTACGCTCTGCGCGTTTGGGAGGAGCGCTCCGTGTAACAACACAGGCGCGCGAGCGTCGGCGCGACCTCGACGTCCTCGTCCTTGGACGAGAAGTTGAGCTGGCCGACATCGTATCCCATGCTCGCGAACAACCCGACCACGCGCCAGTAATCGATCGTGTTGAAGAAGTCCTTGAGGTCGAACTTGATCAACACATCCTTGCCCACGTGAGGCTTGGCGTTGGTCAGCGTGGAGCGCCCGGTGACAAACCCGTGTGCGGCGTCGTGCACGGGGATCTTCTCGAGGATCTCGCCCAGGATGCGCTGCTGCACGTACCTGAGTTGATCGTTTGGCGCCGCGATCTTGCGCGCACCGCCGCTCTTTTTGGGGATGTGAAAGGTGTTGTAAGGCTTGAGCTCGGACTGATCAGAAGCGAGCAGCAAGAAACCCAGTTGAGCCTGGGAGCGAATATTCAGGAGCTCCCGAATATCCCCGATGTTTTCCAGCGCGGGCACGCCCACCTCGAGCTGTCGCCTCTTTCCGGTCGCGTGGCGAAAGATGCCGTTGGCCTCGATCCCGCGACGCCACCCCGTGTAGTCCCAACGCTCACCCTCTTTGACAGGGAGCGCGACGTCCTCGATGTTCACCCGCTGCGCGAGCCGCTGCGCGCGATCACGAAGGGTAGGGTGCTTGGCATACCGCCTGGCGATCCTGGCGAAGATGTCCTTGTCGAGGTCCACATCCTTGAGGTCGAACACGCCTAGCGGCACATCCTCGAGGAGCTTTGGCATGTTATCGCGCAACAACCCGGACGCGAAAACCAACGCGATGTCATACACGGCATACGGCTGCCTGCTGCGCAGGTACGCCATCATGCTATCGAAACTCCCCGGGAGCCCGTCCGCGTAATCGATCAGCTCCGAGAGGACATCTCGATCCAGATCTGCCCCCACTGGAAAACGGCGGTCCAAAATATGCCGTTCGATCAACGCGTCGAGTCGCGCTTCTTTTTGGCCAGGTTCAGCCATAAGTAAAGCCCCTTGTCTTCCTCGATCATGACCCTTGCCACTTGGCTCGAGTGGGGGGTCCATGATGGTATGGTGTCGTTGCACAACGAAAAGTAGCACTCCGAGCCAGATGCGACAAACCACGCCACGGAAAGTAATGCGATGAACACCTCGATCCATGATATTTCGATCGATACGCGACGGTTGACTCATGCATTCTGGAGAGCGCGCGAGCTCTCCAGGGCGCTCGCGATAGCGAGCGACTTACAGGCTCGAAACGCCACGGAAGAAGTCGCCATCCTGGAATCACTGGCTGACTTCGCGCTTCGTGATGGGTCGCCATACAAGCGCGTTATCGATGCCATCAGGATGCTCGCAGGCCGCCCCGAGGCGTTCGTCAAAGAGGCGCTCGTTAAAGCGCTCGAGCACCCTCTTATCAAGGTGCGCCGCGCCGCCGTGGACGCGCTGCGCGGGCGCCAGGATCTTCCCTGGGCTCACCTGACAAGGCTCCTCACCAGGGATACCTCACACCATATCCGAATCGGCCTGATCGACCTTCTCGCAGAAGCACCCGATGCGCACCGTTGGGACATCGTCCTCGGCTGTGACGATCCTCACTGGAGAGTGCGAAAACAGGTCCTGACCGTCGCCCAGCAACGCGCAAAAAACGAAGGAATCGAAGAAACCCGCGCGGCGCTACTCGAAGAGCTCACGCGTAGAGGACTCGATGGCGACCTCTCGCGCGGCGTGATCGCTTACTACGACCTCTACACTCGCCCCGAAACCTCGATCGAGGATTGCCAGCAAGACCCCGTGTCGCTGCCGCTGACGCCGGATCTCTCGACGCGCCCCTGGTGGCACGAGGAGCCCTCGCTCACCCGCGCCAACCTCAAGGCGATGGAGCGCGCCGAGGCGAAGCAGGAGGATGTCTGGCTCGTCTGGGCGCTCGCTCACCCCGATGATCGCGTGCGCTCGATGATCATCGCGACGCTCGCCAGCGTCATCACACCCGATGGCGTGCTCTCCTTCTTGATGATGGCCTCCGATCACAGGCTCCCCGGCATCGACGAGACACGGGAGAAGCTGCTCGGTCGGGTGAACCACGACGCGCTCGAGCGATGCGCGTGGACGATCCTCGAGAGCCTCCACGCGCGAAAGCCGCTCTGGGAGGTCGTGGGCATCCATGAGATTCAGGTCGACGAGGCCACGCTCGAAGCCTGGGCGCTACGCTGGCTCGCGCGTCACATCCCCTCGCGCGTAGAGCTCGAGAGCTCCGAGCGCTGGAGCGAAGCTTTCCGCGCATGCACACATGCCTCGAACCCAGTAAGGCGAAGAACAGCCATCGATATCGCGACAGAGCTTGGCCTGACTCTACCCGTGGATGCGCTCGAAGGCGCCCTCTCACATCCTGATCTGGGCGTCGCGCTCGCTGCCATCGATTTCCTCGCGAACAACGACTCACAGCTCTCGAAGGACACGCTCCTCGAGGCCGCGAACAACTCCTCGCACACCTCGGACGAGCGATACCGCGCCGCGTTGGCGCGGTTGCTTATCAGGCACGGCGCGAGCGCATACGAGGAAGAGATCCTCTCGTCAGGTGACGATGTCAGCACGATCACGCGCGTCGCGTGCGCAGCGGCGCTCGTCGAGGCGCTGGAACAGGGCGCCGAGCTAGAGACAAACGCCGACGCGCTCCTGGCATCCGCGCAGAATAACTCGCCAGAAGTCGTCGCGATGGCCAAATCACTGCTCGAAACGGTGCGCGCGAACAAATTGCCAGAATCACTCCATGGCCTGCTCGCGCGTCTGCAGCAGGACAAAAGCGCGAAGGTCCGCGAGGCCGCGCTCACGAAAGAGCGCGCCGCATGGATCATCGAAGACCCCAGAAGAGAGACCTCCTGGCGAGTGCTGGCAGCGGCGGCCGAGATTTGTAGGCAACGGCTCGAACGCCTCGTCCCTGCCGATTGGTTGGTGTCGATCAAAAACCTGGAGCCAGCAAGAGGCGTGATTTCGACACGCCCCATAAAACAAGCCGAAGCTGCGACCGATGAAGAGCTCACCGCTGACTTGCCACAGAACACATCGAACTCGGACAGCGGTGAGTGGTGGGAGCGCGTGCCGCTCGGCAACACCTCGCTCGAGGTCTCGAGGATGGGAATCTCGGGCCACTACGCGCTGCCAGAGCGCGGCTTCGCAGAAGCCCTCGAGCGCGGGATCAACGCCTACTTCTGGGAGCCGATTTACCTCTCGCAATCGCGCTTCTTCAAACCCTTGAGCAAGCAGGTCAAGTCAGACCTCGTGATGTGTTGCGGGACCTTCGAGGCGACCGCGCATGGGCTACGCCGTGATCTCGAGCGAGCGCTGGAAGCGATGGATCTGGAGCAGATCCAGGTCTTCTACGTCTTCTGGATTCGCGACAGGGACCGTCTCACAGACGAGCTCCTCCTCGAGATGGAGCGCATCGAGTCCGAAGGACTCGTGCACACGTTTGGTGTGACCACGCACTCGCGCTCGCTGGCCAGAGAGTTCGTGCAAAAGTGGCCCGCCGTGATGGTTCGCCACAACGCGGCGCACACGGGAATCGAGCGCGAAGTGCTGCCTTATGTGGATCCGGCCAAGGCCGGGCTCATTACCTTCAGCAACCTCTGCTACGGTCGCATGATCTCTGAACTTCCGGGTTGGGATAAGGGCGTCCCCAGCGCGGCGGATGCTTACCGCTATTCGCTCTCACAACCGAACGTCACGGGGTGTTGGTCCGCACCGAGCAGCATCGCGCAGCTTCGCGAGAACCTGAGCGCGCTGACGCGAGGCCCGATGGATCAGGACGAGCTCGAGGCGATGCGCGCCTACGGTCGCGAGCTCTATCGGCTCAACACCGGCTTTAACCGCTTTGTCAGGCAGGCGTGAGCATTGCGACCGCGCGCATTCTTTGTCATAATTAAAACATGAGACGCGGGCGTCTGTGGATAGAAGGTCAGCGTTAACTACGGCGTTACGCCGTGGATGCAAATCGCCTGCGGCATGCAAATGCAGCGGCGTAACCTCTTCCATACAGGTACGGCAAATGTCGCGCCGCCTTTTCGTTGAAGGTCAGTGAACTATATCCACAGACGCCGCTTCTTTCTCTCCCTTAAAGTCACCCCCGACATGTTCTCTGTAGCGCTCCAACAACGCCTCGATGCGTTCGATGAGCTCCCTGCGCCTCTCCTCGATCGCTTCGAGCGTGGACGCCTTGGTCGCCTTTAGCCAGAGCTTGCTGAGCGCTGAACGTCTCCGCATCACACCCTCGACAAAGTGCATGGTGACCAGCCCCAATAATGGAGCGAGCAGCACCACCGAGACGCCTGCCCAAAAGCCGAACAGCTTCCACGCGAGCAATCCTTCGAGGAGATACGTCAGCGGCATAAACACCAGCCCCGCGATCGCCTTGATGCTCGAGACGACATCCAACTCACCGCGTGCGACGGCAAAGCTCAGGGGACGTATCAATCGATAAGGCAACCAGCCGAGGATGGCGCCAAGGAGCGCGAAGGGCGCCAAAACCAACAACCAGAGCGCTGCCCCAACGATGCGACTCGTGCGCACCTCCACGCGCTCCAGATCGAGCGGGTTCTCGACACCGACCGCCTCGAACATCTGGGCGAAACCCCGCACCTCATCCACGAGCTTTTGTGCCGTGGCGGGGTCGTGCTCCTGTAGCCAACGGAACCCCGACGCGAGCTCTCGAGCGCGCCCCTGGCGCTCGTCCATCGCGTCGAGCGCGTCCTCGTTCATCCAGCTAGCGACCGCCAGAAAACCTGTCCAGAGTTCGCTATCATCAGCCTCGAGCATCACACTGCTCAAGGCCTGCGCGATCTCGTGGGTCAACTCCTTGGCCGCCTCGTAGGGCTCCTCCTCGTGGCGTTCTTTGAACGCCTCTATCTCGAGTGGTTCGCCGACCACCACCGCCACGCGTGAGCGAAAGATCGCCTTGTCCTCGTAAATCAACCCGACAGGAAGAATCCTGACCCCGAGTTCATATCGATTGTCAGACTCTGCGCCGAGCGCGATGCGCGCCGCACCTGTCTTCAAGGGGAGCAACTCGGTCGCGTCGTGAGAGACCCCTTCCGGGAAAATCATCAGCGCCCCGCCCTCTTCCAGGCACTCCTGACAGGCCGAAAACATGGACGCGTTCTTGCCCGTATCCTCGCCATCGACGCGCCGATACACGGGCAACGAGTCGAAGGCTTGCATCACCGTCTTCGAGACCGGATTCTTGAACAGCGTGCTCTTTGCCATCCCCTTCACGGGATGATCCAACGCGAGACGCACCATGAGCGGATCGACGAGGCCGTTGGGATGATTGGCGACGACGACAACAGGTCCAGAAGGCATCGCCGCGCCGCTCACTGCGATCTCGCGATAGAACAGTCGCGTGGTCTGCAAGAGCACCACCCGGATAAGCATGGAAATCATGTGCGCTCACCGCTCGGGGACATTCTTCAAGCTCGGTTCGTGGATCGACGTCATCATGAAGTCACGAACACGACCGAACAACCCTGTCATTCAGATTTTCCAGTGAGAATCACACGAAACAACGCGCCCTCTTCGGGCGAGAACAGGGCGCTCACGCATCGAGCAGAAAGCGCAACCCGAGCGCGAACTCGGAGAGCTCGTGCTGTGACATGCTGGCAAAATCATCCGGGAGCTCTTGCGGGGTGCGCGGAGCGCCATAGTCAGAAGGCACCTCGAGGAGAAAAGCCGTGATGGTCAACGGCTCCTCCGGTTCGATGTCTCGCATCGTCACATACCCCTCGTAACAGATCACCACGGGTTGCCGGTCGGTCAGCTCGGATGTGTGGAAGGTGAAGATGCCATTGTCGATGGCCGGACCTCGCTTCCAGCCACGCTTCTCCAGGCCAAAGACCAACTTCCCGGCGGGAAACGTGGCGCCGAGGATCTGCTCTTCGAGCATGCGCAATGCATCCTCCTTATCTATGACCTCTCTGGTGAGCTGCGCGAACGGCTGGATGATCTCGTATTCGCCAAAGACGTCGGACCAAGCGAGCACTTCGCTTGCGTCGAGCATGCAAGGGTGGACAAGTCCGATGCTCGTGTTCGAGATGTCGATCGGCTCGTCGTCGATGTCGCGTGTGCTGTGATCGATATCGACGCGAAACGTCTTCACGAGCTCTCCCTCCTTAAAGCTCCCCCACAGCAATCGATGGGTGAGGTTGATCACGAGCGGATGCTCTACCAGGAAAGAGATGAACGCCTCGGCGCTCCAGCGACGGCCTGAAACGAGCGCGTCCTCGATACGTCGAAGCTGCTGCTTGGCGACCTCTTTGAGATCTTTCTTGAACCCCTTGAAGGTGCTGTAAGCCTCCTTGGCCAACTCAGCGTCATCCTTGCTGCCTGGCTTGGGGAGGTTCTTGAGCTTCTTTCCGCTGTCGTCATGAACCAACGGCTGGAGATGTTCATCCAGCGAAATCTCGAACTGACGCGGACCGTAGTCGAGCTGCAACCTCCCGCGCGCGTCCAGGTCAAAATCTGGGACGAGCCGATCACCGAGCTGCTCTTCGGTGAGATCGAGTGAAGCAGCGAGCTCTTCGACGAGTGTTTCAGCGTGTTTCTTGAGTGACTTGTAGCGCATCTTATGCGCGATACTATAGATGTTCATCAACGCGAAATCAGTCCCGACGCGCGCCAACACATCCAGGCCCCACTGTGCTCTCTTGGCGGCAGATTCACCGGGCCACCTTCGGATCTTCGGGGTCAACCTGCGTACCGACTCGCCACCTCCAAACTCGCCGAGGGCGTGCAACGCCCACGCGCCCTTCGAGGATGCATCGAGCTCCAACCAGAGCTCGAACAGGTCGAGGGCAAAGTCCTCGAGGGACTTTGCCGTGAAGCACTCTCGCATCTGAGAGAACCCGACGTCCGGATCGCTCGTGTCGATGTTGGCCATGAGTTGCAGGAGCGTCACCACCGCATCGCGTGACAGAACGACCTCCTCGTCCTCGATAAACCTCACAGGGGGAAGCGCTGCGGGGACCGCCCACGAAGGGAGCCTGGGCGTCTTCTTTTTGTTGCCCGCCCAGGGCGGATCGCGAAGCACATCTGGGAGCTTGTCATCCGAAACAACCTTCTTCGCGGTGGCGAGGGCGTCGAGTGCTGCCTTGTTCGCGCGAGGATCCTGGCGCGCTTTCTCGAGCGTGTCCGGGAAATCCATCACGAGGCGAGCGGCGAACAACCTCGCCGCAGTCTCCGCTCGCACGCTCGCGCCAACGATCGACTCCACAGGACACTCGGAGAGCGCTTTGATCGCGGCATCGAATGCTTTCACATCGAGGTTCACGCGACGCGCCCAGTAAGCGACCCCGTCAGGAGTGCGGATCAAAGAAGCCTGCTCTTCGGGTTCTTCGATGTTTCCGCCCACGAGGGAGGCGAAGAGCTCACTCGCAGCTCCTCCAAACTGATAAAGCAGCGACCAGAACACCGGGTCTGCGAGGTGGGCTTTAAAGCGATCGCGCGCGAGGCACTTCGCGACCTTATCAAAGTCGCGTGTCCCGAGCGCGAGGATCGTCCAGCAGGAACCGTAGGTCCAATCCTCCAATAGAGGGTCTTTGACGAGCTCGTCGAAGCGATCCTCATCAGGGAAAAGCGCCGTGATAAAACAGCGCGTCGGTAGGAACTGTTGTTTTTTGTAGATCGCATCACTCGCCGCGCGCGCCTTCTCGTAGGTTTCGAGAGGCACCGTCGCGAGCGCTTGCCTCGCGACGACGAGGCCATGAAGGCGATGCGTCCAGTGGAAGATATCGCCTGTCGCGTTGGCTGTTCTGGTCGCCCGCACCTTATCCGGGGTGGTGATGAGGGTGTTCGAGCTCGTCAGATATCCGCCCGCGTCATAGGCGTCCGTGTTATCGAAGCTGTATTGCAGTGAGTCGATATATCGCTCCAGCGCTTCTTCCACGCCATACGTCGCGATATCGAAGGAGAGCGCGCTCGCGCCCTCTTTGCCGTTGGCGAGCACATGCGCCGCCGCGGCCTGTTCCCGGGTCAGCTCGTCATGTATCCCATCAAACCACTCTCTGGCGCCGACGATCCCCTTCGAGAGCGCCTTCGGGCCCTTTCCCTTGTATTTGACGATCCGGTTGCGCCCGGTGCTTCGCATCTCGAGCGCCTGCTCGGCGGTCCGCTCGGGGATTGGGGTGTGGAGGTTGTCACGGAGCGGGCCAGCGAGCTTGAGGAGATCTTCTGTCCAGGCGACCTCGGGCTTGTTGGCCTGGACGCTGCTCTTCTTGTCCTCGGGGCTTGGCTCGACCGGTGTGTCAGGTGAGCTCTGCTCGACGACTGCGCTCTTTGTAACTGTGGAAGCGACGCTCGCCACGGCGCTCTCGGGTTCATCAGGCTCGCTCGCCGCTTCCCTGGCTGGTTCTGGCGTCGCGGACTCTTCCTCCTCGGGGATTATCTCGACGTAGCCCTTCCTGACCTTGGCGCGAGCCTTTTTACTGAACTCAGCGATGGCCGCTTCTGGAGTCTTGAACCTCTTCTTATGCGTTTGTCCCTTTGTTCCAATCTTTCCCCAATGAAACGTCACGACGCGCCCGACAAGTGTGGCTTCCCAAAACTTTGACGAGGAACCCTTCGAATACTCCAAATACACATGATCATCCAAAACAACACTCCTCGAAGAACCTGGGGTTTACTATCCGTCGCCAAAATTGGGGCCTGGCCGAAGATCAGCCCGATCCGCTTGTTTTGGCAGGGAAATACTCATCTTACCATTGGTATAATAAATCGGTAGGCTCACGGCAACCCGTTCGATCGATCGTGATGCGACGGTCATGTTTGCCAACGCTTCGGTTACGGTGCGACGCAAACGCCACCAGCGGCGGTGCAACGCGCGCTCTGTTTGCACGCCTTACTCTGTATGCAATCCGCATCACTGGATGCCATACACCGACCCTCTTTCAAGGTGCAGTGCCCGGCTTCCATACACAGTTTCGATGCCTTGCAGTGTACTGCATCAGTAGGAACACATCGACCCTCGACGAGGTCACACGTGCCGGCGCGTGCGCACATGCTGGAGGCCGCGCAATGCTCCGCGAGCGTCGGGCGGCACACCCTCCCCTCTTTCGCACACCAACCTCGCTCCCCGCAAAGCTCACTGCGCTGGCAATCGTCGCTCGAAGCGACCTCGCACGAGAAGCCATCATGAGCGCAGCGTCCCGATAGCCGACAGGCGACCGTGGAGGGGCATCGCTCGGGGGTTTTGGCCTGGCAGGCGTATCCTGACTTTGGATCGGGTAATCCCTCACACGCCCCGACCTCTTCACACGCGCGGCCACAATCAGTGGCCGCTTCGCTCGATGGGGCGCACGCCTTCTCTTTTGGCGTGCAGTAACCGATCGCCGCGCAGTACTCGGACTCCAGACAATCGCTCGCTGCGCTCGCGACGCAACCTCGATCACCAACCCCTGGCGAGCACGCCCCAGACCGCGAGCACGCGCCTGTGTTCCAACACAACGCCTCGGTCATACCAGGTTGATCTTCGCAACTGACGCGATACTTCAGGCAATCGGGTAATGCGCTGTGGGTGGCGCGCAACGCGCGAAACGATGCGCCGTTTGCGGGGATGATCGTAGCGACGCTCGCGCGGAGGTTATCTGCTTTCGCGAGCGGCACGCGCGCGGTCAAGCGACGCGAGCAAGGGATATCATCTGTGTGAAAACGCGCGATGATATCGATCTCGAGCCATCGTGGTGGCGTCGAAGAGTTGTCTCCCAGGCCGCGTTCGAAGAGCACCGTCCTCGAGCACTTCCCAGGTTCTCGGCAGGGTCGCGTGAGCGCGGCGAGGTTCTCGGCGACCGTCGCTCGCGTTTGCCTATCCTGTTTGGTCGCCTCGTAACCAAAAGGTTGGCATTCAGACGGTGGGGAGCCTCCCATTGTGCTTCGTCGCCAGGAGCCAGACAGGACGCGGCGTGCGATCGCCCTCCCCTGCCCGCTTCGCGACGTGCGAGCGCCTTCATCGTCCTGGTTCAACCGGAACAGGAGCGCGAGCTTTCCCTTTAAGTTAGCGCCATCATCGAAACCGATGAGTGTGCTCCAGCTCGTATCGGGCGCGGATACGCTGCTCGTAGGATCACTGTCATAGCCTTGATATAACCTGATGTCAGCGACCTCTAGCTTGGCGCCCGTGGCGCCTGGCTCGGGGTCCAAGAGCATGACATCGATGGCGGCAAAGCGTGAGGTAGGAGTTGGCGTGAGGTGTTGGGATAACGCGATATCAGGGGGTGAAGTGTACGCGAGCGCACCGGAGCTCCACGTCGAGCAATAAGGGTCTGGGGGAGGGAGACGAAAGAACGCCTCGAGGCGTTCTGGAGACCACGCCGATACGATCAGGCGCGCATCGATCGCGTCGGCGAGCTCGTCCTCGAACTCGAACTCGCTCATCCCGAGCTCTGCGAAGGGATCCTGATCATAGAGCTGACATGCTTTGGCCCACGCGTTCTTTTCGATAAGCCTCGGGACATTATCCCCCTTCTTGCACCCTGCGAACGAGAGTACGAGGAGCAACAGGGCCACACATTCACGACCACTCGAGCGCACATCAACCAACATCGCTCTCCAACCTCTTTGCTTGTTCTGCCAAGCCTTGATCGAGTCATGGGAGCGGCCAGGATGTCAAGCTCCTTGAGCGCTCGATTGCCTCGAGCACGACGACCGGTGCGTGCCAGAGCGTGTTCATTGCATGCGATTGTGGGAGATATGTAGGATGTCTCCGAACGCTTTGCCTCCGATGATTATCGAGAGCCAAGTGCTCGCGAATGCGCTCCGATGCGTGGAGTGGGGCGTGTTAACGTGAGGGCAACCTCTCGATCTTCACGATCGAGAGGCCCCTCACGTATTCTCTTCCATACACCACATCGTCTCCCCCTCTTCCCTGGCATCTGCTGCCACCCTGGGAGACGCCAATCCAACATCACAACCAGCCCGAGGAGTCGCCATGTGGACACGTGTTCACTGGATGGCCATCCCTTGCTCTGGACGTCTCGGCATCATGGCGAGGCCCAGAGGAGGCGATTGGCTCGAAGATGAAATTGCTCACTTACGACAAGAGGACGTCGATGTCCTGGTCAGCGCTTTGACCAGGACGGAAGTCCAAGAACTCGACTTGAACGAAGAACAGCAGACCTGCCTCGATGCAGGGTTACTTTTCGTAAACCTCCCGATCGAAGATCGAGGCATCCCAGAAGACAGGGGCTCCTTTGGGGAGGTCATCGACGACCTCGCAGCAAAGCTAAGGAGTGGCGAAGCCGTGGTATGTCACTGTCGCCAGGGTATAGGGCGAGCCTCGATGCTCGCCGCAGGCCTGCTTTATAGCTTGGGGATGAAGGAAACCGCGCTCTGGGAGGCGATAAAGACCGCGCGCGGTCGAGATGTCCCTGACACTCCAGAACAGCGCGCCTGGGTAGACGCGTTCTTCGAGTGAGCGTGGCTAAATCATCATGCACGACGGTTTAGTCGTCATCGTCGGTGCGTTGAGCGAGAACGACAGCGAGCTTTTCGATCAGGGTCTGTTCGAGCTCCGGTCGATCCGAGAACGCGCCTCCTTCGAGGCGAGCGCGGATCATCCCGACGAGGCTCTCTCTGACAACCTCGGAGGTGGACTTCCCTTCGCTGGCGAGCTCGAGGAGCTCGAACTCCGGTTCGCTAAAGCGGATGGTCTTGCGGATCATGCTCGGGCGCTTCATTCGAGGCGTTCGGCCCACCTTGGGGGCGGCTCCAAAATCACCAGAGTTCTCCTCGAAGTCGAGGTCGAGCGCGAGCTCTCTGGCCTCCTCGACGCTGATCTGGAGCCTGATCTTCTCGCCGCTGTGCGATTGCTCCTGGACCCTATCCTTGTGGCGATGAAGCAAGTCACCGAAGGGATCGTCGAGGTATGGATCTTCTGTATCAGACATGGGCACCTGGCCTGCAACAGGATGGATGAGCATCACAAAAACGCTCTTCTCCGCACCGGATGCATCATACACGAGCCAGATGGATCAAACACACCGCGATCCTCTCGGGGCAGAGTGTGATCCCCCGAATCCACCACGTTTTGTCCTGGAGATCCCCAAAACCCGCTACGTTTTGTCTCGCCGATCCCCAGGATTCGCTACGTTTTGTCTCGGTCGATCCCCCAAACCTGCTACGTTTTGTCCTGAGCGATCCCCCGAATCCACTACGTTTTGTCTTCAAGTTGGTCTCATGATCCTGCTCGAATCATCTCTCATCAGCTCGAACGCGAGGCGACGATCCCCAAAACCCACCACGTTTTGTCTACAGTGATCCCCCGAATCCACTACGTTTTGTCTCGCCGATCCCCCAAATCCGCTACGTTTTGTCCAAAAATCGCAGATCTTCCACTACGTTTTGTCCTGCGATCCCCCAAATCTGCTACGTTTTGTCTCGCCGATCCCCCAAATCCACTACGTTTTGTCCCGCGATCCCCCGAATCCACTACGTTTTGTCTCGCCGATCCCCCGAATCCACTACGTTTTGTCTTGATGCTTATTTGCCACACCAATCGAAGGACCAGATAGTAAGCGATGATCCACCTGGTCCAAGGGGGGTCGGGGATCGACAGAGAAAAGATCTATAGAGAATTCTTTATAGAGAATTCTCTGTAGTGAAGAGTCGCCAGGGACTCCCCTCCCTTTTTGAGGGAGGGAGTCCCTGGCTTTTCAGGAAAGGAAAAAATGAGAGTCCCCTCCGTTTCGTCAGACGAAATAATTTCGTCTGACGAAACGGAGGGCAGGTAAAAATCGACGTCGGGGTTTATGAAGGCAACCGATCGAGCTTTCAACGTGATGTCCGGGGTTGGGCGAGGCGGAAAGCACGGGAAGCGATCTCCGATCGATCTCTGGTGATCTCTGGTCGATCCCCCAAATCCACTACGTTTTGTCCTGGCTGATCCCCCAAATCCGCTACGTTTTGTCTTGATCCCCCGAATCCACTACGTTTTGTCTCGCCGATCCCCCAAACCTGCTACGTTTTGTCCTGGCCGATCCCCCAAATCCGCTACGTTTTGTCCTGGAGAAATTTTAGCTTGGAGCCAAACTCGTCTGGCGCTTAGGGTTTTACCGTGCACAGAAGCGAGAAGCTGTTCTCCAATCGAAGGATTGAATGGAGGCCACGACGACATGGAAGAAGTCTTTGATCACGAGGGTATCCTCGAACAACTCGACCGGGCGCAGATGCTCTTGACGACAAGACATCTGTTGACCAAGCACGGCCCCGAGGACTGGAATTACTGGGAAGTCGAACAGCTCCCGGCCCAGTTGTTCGTCGGCGATGATGCGGTCGACCTCGAGCGCCACATCCAGGAGTTGATGGCCTGGCGCATGGAGTCGATCCCGGCTTCCGCCAGGGCGACATCACTGCGTGAGCGCCACGCTTTGCTGGGGGTCCTGGTCAAGAAACACCAGACCCTCGCCCAGCGCTTTGGCCAGGGCGTCGAGCATGTGGAACGACGCGTCGAGTACTTCTCGGGCTTCTACCATGCGTTGGAGCAAGGAGATGAGTGGCAGCTCGGCGCGAGCAAACCGTGGTGGAAACCGTCGATGGATTTTGTCCTCGACCCGGACTGGATCGTCTCGGCCAACGAGCAAGATCTCCGAGAACAGGGCTACGAGCAAATCCACCCGGACGTTTATCTCGAGCGCGCTCGCATCACACTCATCGCGGAATCACTCACCCTCCCCTCCATCCCTGAAATCGACTGGGCGGCGCATGTGATTGTCCTGTGCACGCGCTCGATACGGGATATTCGCAAGTGGGGGATGCTCAGGTTGGTCCAGCGCGCTCGCAGCGAGCTTATTCAACGCTGTCAACAGAGCCTCGCGCAGCAACACGCGCTCATTCCGATGAAGCCGCTGTTCTCACTCCCGAGAGAGTCCAACAACATCTCGACCTTTCTCTTCTCGAGGCCAAACAAGCTCGAGCTCAAGGGCGAGACGGTCATCGAAGGTCCGCTCGACTCGGCCATCGTTCAAATCGCCCGGAGAGAGCCAGGTCGTGCGAGCAACAACGACGAACAACTCGAGCTCGTCTTCGGTGACAGAGTGATGCTCGCAGGCAGTGATGGACGCACGGTGATGACGTTGACCATCGAGTCCACGCAGACCGATCCGATCGCCCTGCTCACCTCCGCCGCGGAGCAGCTCGATATCCACCGAGGTATGCTCGAGCACCTGCCCAGGGTTTGCGCGGGGATGTTCACCGCCGCCAAACGCGATCGCAGCCTCGGGTTCGATCACGACGGCGCGTTCTGGGATACCGAGTCTGGCACGCGCCTGTGTCGGATTTGTGGGTTGAATGACTCGAACTGGCGTCACCGCAACATCGTTCAGCAGATTCGACAACTGCTCGAGCAGCTCAAGCTCCACCGCGAGGTTCGCAAAGTCGACGAGCACGGGCGCCAGATCAAAGCGCGTATCAGCGGTCCTATCATCGTCCCTCAGCCCAAGGAGCTCGAGCTCGAGATCAACCCCCGCGAGGGGATCACGAGCAAGACGTCTTACCGCTCCTGGCTTATCGACAGCGCGCTCTGGGACATGACCTCTTCTCACGCCGAAGGAGGCGCGCCCGCCTACATGATGATCGATGCGCGCGCCTTCCAGCTCGATGATTCTTCCTCGACGCCGTTTAACCTCTACTGGACGCTGATCAACCGAGCCTACATGGGCGCCTACTCCAGCGTGCCCGGCGAGCGACTCGAGGCGGATGGTGTCTTCGCGCCAAAGCTCTCCACGCTCTATGAGTGGAGCGGGATGGAGCGTGGCTACCGCAAGGTCAAGCGCATCCGCGAACAGTTCGTCGATGCCTTCGAGCGCATGTTCGAGGCTGGCCTGATCGAGCAATGGAGCTGTGAAGATCTTAGCAATGATTCGAGCATCAGCTTCGAGGAGTTGATGACACGCCGCGTCGAGGTTCGCTTCCCCGAAGCCCAACTTCGCCACTTCCCGAGCCTCGGGCTCTCGAAGGATTCTGAAGCGGAAGAGCTCTGAGTCATGTGAGCGTGTGTGCATTCGATGCACTGTGAGAAAAAGAAGGGAGCCAAACCGAGGGCCGACCTGAGTCTCAGGTCGGCCCTCGGTTTGGCTCCCTTCTTTTCTGAGGACGCCACCCTCAGTGGTTTGCCACAAAGCAAAAAAAAGCAGAAAAAAGCAGCGTTGCTTTGGAAATCGCCGAACTTGTGTAAGGATAAGCGGCGAGTCCAAGAGGGATCACGAGGCGACATGGATGTGGCCTTCGATCCTCGTAAAAGCGCGAAGGATATGCGCTCCTGGCACTTCAAGGATGAAGGATGCTCGACAAGCACACCCGCGCCCAGCTCGGGCGCACGCTCAAATACCAGGCACAGCTTCAAGGCAAGACCCAGCAAGACCTCGCCGAGTCGATGGAGATGCACGTCTCTGTGATTTCGAGGGTCTGGCGTGGGCTCTACAAGAAACCAACGCACTACGCCAGGATGGCGGATGTGCTCGGCGTCGATCTCTTCGAGCAACCCGAGGAGAGCGCGACGCTTACACCGAACCATGGAGGGTTCATCATGACACACGCACCCCAGGCTCGCCCTGACGGCGAGCTCGCTGCACCGCCTCGAGTTCGCACCCCCATCTCCATATCGATCGCCTCCCTCAAGGGCGGCGTCGGCAAGACGACGACGACGATCAACCTCGCAGCTTGCCTCGCAGAGCGAGGCTACGAGGTCGTCGTCGTGGATCTCGATGGCCAGGCCAATGCCACGGATTGGATCGCGCCCGAGCGCGATCTGACGACTCCTGGCAGCGGTGAGGTGATCGCGCAGGAGCTCGACCCTCGAGAGATCCTGCACGAGACGACCATCGACGGCGTGCGCCTGCTCGCCGCGACGGAGTCTCTCCAGGAGCTCGAGAAGAGCCTCGGCTGGGGCGCCGAGCGTCGCCTGCGTCGACTGATGCGAAAGGTCGATGCGGACATCGTCCTCTACGATTGCCCTCCCAGCCAGGATGTGCGCGTGGTGAGCGCGATGATGGCTTCTGATTGGGTGATCGTCCCCGTCAAGGCCGACGCGCTCGGCATCTCGGGGGCCTTCAAGTTCCTCCCCTGGGTGCTCGACTTTCAACAGGAGGATTACAACCCGTCGCTGGGAATCCTCGGCGTCCTGCTCGTGTGTGATTCCAAGACAAAGAAGGTCGCGCGCGATGCGCGCAATATCGTCCAAAAGGATATGGACGGGCTCGGCTTTAACACGACCATCCGCGACCTCAAGAGCCACGGTGAATGTCCGAGCTACTTCGAGGCGATCACGACCTATGATCGCGACGCCGCCAGAGAATACCGCGCGCTCACCAACGAATTGCTCGAGCGGCTCGGTGACCAGGCGCCCTCCCCTCGCTACGACACGAAGGAGGGTTGAATCATGGCGACCTCGACACACAACACGCGCCGCCAGAAAGGCGGCCTCGGTGGTGCGTTCAATCGCACCCAGAACCCACTCAAGCAAGCCAACGCGAGGATCGAGAAGCTCGAGAAAGAGCTCGAGCTCGCGCAACATCAGGCCGACGAGTCTCCCTTTGGCGACGCTCGCTTGATCTCGCTCGACGAGTTGCGCACCGATGGCGACACGCAACCGCGCGAATCGATGAACCCTACGACTATCGAGGAGTACGCTTCGCGGATGCGCTTCGATGAGGAAGCTGGCGCGATCCTCGATCCCAAGGGTGAGGCATTTCCGCCGATCCTTGTCTTCGAATCCGAAGAGGGTGACAGGTGGCTCGCGGACGGTTTTCACCGTGTTAGCGCAGCGCGCGAGGCAGGAATCACTCGAATCCTCGCGCGCGTCGAGCCTGGCACGAGGCGCGATGCGTTCGTGCGCTCGCTCTCGGTCAACGCTCAACACGGACTCCGTCGAACGAACGCGGACAAGCGCCGCGCGGTCGAGCGCGCGCTGCTCGACGAGCACATCGTGACATACACCGACGCCTGGGTCGCAGAGCTCTGCGATGTCTCGCGCCCCTTTGTCTCGAGCCAGCGCAAACGCCTCGAGCGCGAGCAGATCATCGCGTTTCAGGACAGGTTGCTCCAACAGAACGGTGACTGGATGGAGGTGATGCGCGAGCCCGAGGAGGTCGAAGAGGACGCGCAGACGCCTACGCCGGAGAAGCACGCGAGGAAGGCGCCTTCAAAGCACAAAAAACAGGCAAGAGGTCGCGCGACGCAGGCGACCTCGACGCCCGCTTCGAAGCGCGTCGACTTCGGGCAGGATCTCTCCACGGTCGATGCCCCCTCCCCTTCGCTGGTCGTCGCTTATCCGACGCGCGCCGAACACTTCGAGCAGCTCGTCACGGCTGTCGGCGATACGATCTCGTGTGGCAGGTTGCTCGTGCTCTTTCCTCAATCTGCCCCGGATGGTTTGAGCAGCCTCGCCAAGCTCGAAGCGCTCTCCTCCGAGCGTGGCTTCCTGCCACCACGATGCGTCCTGGTTCGTCCACATGACCGCCACTTCGTGGCGTTCGAGCGAGACGTCGAGCGCGTCAACCTGGTCTGTGACATGAACGAGCTCGGCACCCCAGATCTTCTGATCGGTGTGGCGCTCGATGACTGGGGGATGTGAGCCCTCGACATATCACGGTGGTGCTCGCGCTGCACACACTGAACAAAAAGACAGCGGGTGTAATCATTACACCCGCTGTCTTTTTGTTCAGTGTGTGCAGCGTTATCGAATCGATCGCGTCATCTCAGTTCTCACTCGTGATGTGCTGGTCTAGCGCCAGAAGTTCATGCTAGGGTTATGCTCGATTCAATGTGTCTCTTACTAGATACGCGTCATTTTCTTTCGAGGCATCTTCCCTTCCTCGAACTCCGATTGCCCGATCCGACCGTGATGATGTTTACGAAACTGCCCGAGAAGCTCGCGTTGGTGTGTTTGTGTCTTGTGGTCTTCACGGGCTGTAAGGGAAAAATCGAACAACCTACCAACCACGTCCCGTTGGATACGTTTCCGCCGGATTTTACAGACCTGCCCGAGCCCGATGTGATCTATCCACCGGTGCAACCTCTGCCTCGAGTGGGAGACACGAGCTTTTATTCGGCAGGAGGGTTCGATGGCGAGGTTACAGGGCTGGCAAAGAACAGCGCATCCTGGATGGAGTCGAACACAGACGGAGAGGAGGTAAACCAACCTCCTCAGGTCAGCGATGAGAGTGTTATCGCGTGGCTCGACGAGCAACACACGAGGCTCCTCCACCTGCATCTGTTTCGCGGGCTCCGGGTTCTGGACGTTTCGGAGCCCTCCTCCCCCGAGGTCATCGGTGAGCTGTTCCTGGAAGAGCCTCTCGTGCGCGTCTCGAAAATCGAAGCGCGGCGAGGCTTCGCCTACATCTTCTTGAAGGACGAGGTCCAGGTCTTCGATCTTACCGATCCGACCGCGCCGACGTTTGTAGCCACATACGAGAAGCCTGCTGAACGCCTCGAGTACGATTTCGGCGCCGCGGGGACCATCCTCAGTTTTGCCCCCGAGGAGGCTTCTTCAGAAACACCGCGATGGGAGCTTTGCTCGAGGATCACGACGCTGACCGGTGAGATCGAAGAGGTCGAATGCCATACCTTCGAGAGCAAGAGCGAGCCAAAGGTCTATCGCGGAGAGGAGATGTGGTCTGTCGTGACCGACAGCGAAGAGAGCGTCTCGATGTACTTCGTGGATGTGTCCGATCCTTCAGGTGAGCTCTCGCTCTCCGAGCCGTTCGAGAGAGAGGACCTCGGCACAGAAGTGACGGAACCGTTCTTCGATATCCACGAGAACATCTTGAGCCTGGTGGTTCGCTCGAACGAGGTGGTGCCCGGATCGATCACCGAGGAGCGCCTGCCGATCTTTGTGCTCGAGACCTATGACATCGCTGATATGTCGAACCCTGTGCTCATCGACTCGAAGAAGTTCGGGTACAACCGCACCATGAACTGGAGCGTGTTCGCCAGCGGAACGATCTCTCTTGGATTGAGCAGCGACAGTGGCTACCTGCGCATCGGCTTTCACGTCGACGATCAGGGCGTGATTTCGGTGCTGGAGCCAGCCGAGGAGAACAGGCTGGTGCCATATATCCAGCGATACCTCGGGGGTGGGCGCCTTCACCTGAGCCTGGGGCACTTCGACGCTGAAGCCAGGGGTCTCGAGGTTCAACTCCTCGATGGAGAGGCGACCACAGACCGGATCCAAGTGGTCAAGGCGGGAGGTTTCGATAGCGAGAATCACTGGATCGATATCGAGCTGATTCCACAAGTGATTCATATCGAAGAGGACGTGGTCTCCATGTTGTCCGAGGATGGCACGGAGGAGACGAACGCGATCGTTGTCCCCTTCCAGGGCTTCGATACTCGTGAACGCCAACCTGGCTCGAGCGCGTACCTCTTCACCTTCTCCAACAGCACGATCACGTACCGGGGGATGTTGCCGACACAGGACGCCCCGCTCGTTCAGGTGGCCTTTGCCGAGCGCGGTGTGTTGACGACGACCTCGGCGACGGGGGTGCGCCTTATCGATCTCGATGCTCCCGAGGGGGCAGCGGAGATACTCGCCATCGATATGGCACCGATCTTCGAGGACATCTGGATCATGGGCGATTACATCGCTCGCCAGCGTAGCCTCCGGGCGACATATTCCTGGTGGCCGATCCAGGTCCCGGACTGGCGCAAGGAGTCAAGGATCGAGATCATTCGGGCTGGCGAGGACATGGAGTACGCCGACGCGTTGGCTCACTTTTCCATCCCGGAACAGGCGCGCGTCATCCAGAGCGGCGAGCTTCTGATCGTCTTGAGCGAAGTCGACAGCGCCGAGCCCGAGACGCGGTTTTATATCGAGGTCTGGGACCTCGCCGATCCGAGTGAACCGAAGCGTCGGGGAGGTCTTCAGACTCGCAGACCCGCGAGGTTGGTCAGCAGCGCTCCCTCCCCTGAGTGTGCGGGGTGCCTGGTCAGAGCGGCTTTTCGAGATGTCGACGTCAAGGTCGTGGGAGATAAGCTCGTCTTCGCGACGATCGCGCAGCATGAAGAGTCTGTCGGTGACAAGCACGTGCGTCGCTTCTTCCCGCTCGAGCGCAATAGCTCCGTCGAGCAGGGATGCGCGGCTCGAAACTCCCCCTCACCCTCGGAAGCATGTGTTTATCAGACGGGGAGCATTATCTGCTCTCAGATCGCGCTTTATAACCTGAGTCGTACGCCCGAGACGTGTGTTGGCGAACTGCTCATATGCAAGATCCAGGATGGCCAAAAGAGCTGTAGGCGAACCACCCCGACTGAAATCCTTACATCCGTCGATGTGGGAAGTGACAGGGATCATGTTTACAGGTGGAACTCGACGCGGCTCGAGATCGTGGATCTCTCGTCGATGGGACAGCTCACGAAACATACGCTCGAGCTCCCCGAGGACGAGCAGTCCGCTGGCTGGGTAAGCTCGGAAGGGCGCCTCTTCGTCAACTTCAAGACGCCGCACAGCGTCCCGGGTGATGGGCGCGCTTACATGCGCTACTTCACCCGCCAGATCGATCTGAGCGACCCTGAAAACCCCGTCCTCGGTGAACCGATCAATCTGCCGGGGAGGTTGGTCGATGCGCGCGGCGACACACTGTTGGTGCATGATTATCGTTGGGGTGAGCTGTGGACAGAAGGCGCGATCCATTTGCTCGAGCTCGAAGATGACGTGGCCACGCTGACCGAAACACTCGGGAGCTTTGGCGATGTTCGCATCGATCAGATCGTCTGGCTCGAGGATCAGAGCATCTATGTCGTCGCCCATGGCATGAAGATTCGCTACCGGAATGACGTGATCCTCGAAGACCCTGATCCATACAGGGCGCGTTTGCTGGGGCGCGTCACTTCCACTGGCAGGCGTGTTTCCACAGGGCTCGTCGACGCGGACGCGGATTTGCTCGCTGTGACAGATGACGTGATCGTCTTCGATGATGCCGTCGTCTACGACGCCAGCGCGCGCGATCGTCTGCGGCCCTCGAAGAGGTTGGACTTCCGCGGCGATATCTTTGGGTATGCGTTACACGGGGAGACGTTGATCACGGCGCAGGGGATGTATGGCCTTGTCACCTATGATCTCGATCCAGAAGCGATGGAATGAGCGGCTGCACCAACTGAACAAAAAAGCAGCGGGTGTAATCATTACACCCGCTGCTTTTTTGTTCAGTTGGTGCAGCCGCTCTCGCGACAGACCATTTCGCACATCGCAAACAGCGATACGATTGAATGTTGCCGCGGTGGGCAGCGTCAAAGCCGTCGATGGGTAACTCTCATATCGAGAAATGAAATGATGAAGCGATGGTATTCGGTGCTCTTGTTCGTGTTGGTGTTCGGGATGTTCGGGTGTCACAGACGCCTCAAGGAGTTCGCCAGGGAAGCCGAGGCGGTGACCGTTCAGGTGAACGTCGCAGGACGCCCCACGGTGGACCTCGTCGAGGAAGGGCCAGCTCCAGAGACGCTCGCCGGGGCAGTAGGCCAGGCCGCCGTGAGCGCCGCTGCGACCAAGAAGTCTATCGATACCCAACGGCGCGTGGAGCGACTGATCGCGCCAGAACAGATCCTCGAGCTCGCGACTTCGGGTGTGCAGGGCGAACTCTCGGGAGGCTATCCCTTCGGGCTCACACCGGAGAGAGGGGATGGCTACATGCAGTTTAACCTGATCGACTATGGCATCGTTCAGTCCGGAGGTGGCCCCACCTTCTTCGCCAACTACAACATGGTGATCTACCGCAACAGCGACAACAAGCGGGTCTACCGAAACAACATCAGCTGCTATGACCGCGAGTTCTATGTCCCCAATACAATGCTCAATCTGGCGGGGACGATCGCGACGATCGAATACCTCGAGTCCCTGAGCGATGAAGAGCTGATGATACGCATCGAGGCGGCGCTCGATCGATGTATCTCGCGAAGCTTCAGAGAGCTCCGAAAGCACGCCTCCTGATCTTCGAACGGAAAAGCGTGAGAAAGGAGCGGCTCTGTTCGATCTACACAGATGTGTAGATCGAACAGAGCCGCTCCTTTCTCACGCCTACCCACGGCTCCAGATGCTCAGAAGTGCAGCAACATCCCGACCTGGTCTGGCGATATGATCGGCTCGATGCGTTGGAGGAGTGAGTCGTTGAGCTTGCCGTTGATGCGCAGCAGGGCGATATCGAAGACAAAGAGGAACGCGCCCTGCGCGATAACCGATTGTCCCCAACCGCGCCAACGATCGCTCTCGATGCGCCTTCCTCGCTCCCACATGTAGGCACCAGCGGCCATGTAGCCGACATCCAACCCGATGTTGAGCGCGAGGATCGTGCTCATCCCGAAGCTCTCGTCGAGCGTGGCGGCGAGCCCGAAGGAGGCGGGGTCTTTGTTGGTGTTGCCGATATAACCGCCGATGGCGATGGCTGCGTTGACCGTGTTCCACATCAGGTTCATCTGGTGAAACGACTTCCAGCGCTCATCCTCTGCCAGAATCCAGCCCGCGGTCCCGCTCGCCATGTTCGCGGCGGCCCATCCTCCGAGCACGAGCATCCCGGTGGCGTTGGTGTCCATGCGCGTCGCGTTGTGTTCACTGAGGATCTCCGGGAGCGCCTCTTGAGCAAGGAGCGGCGCGGGAAGCAGCAGCAACGAGACGAGGGCAAAAACCGCCGCGGTGAGCAGGGGCTTCGAGTGGTTTAGACGCATGAGGACCTCGGCGCGAGGGGGAAGGGGGAGAGCCATTTCAGATAGGACGCGCGTGCAACCTTTATCGGTGCATGCGAACTCGTTTTCATTTGAAGAAGGGGTCGCGGCTCCTGTCCTGTTTGTTTTGCTTGGTGTAAACAAGTCGTGCCGCGCTCGCCAGGTCGCGAGCGCGACAGCGTTCAGGTCGCGCGAGAGGTTGGATGTTTAACACAACAAAAGCGAGAGCATGGAGAGGTGCGGCGTGTCTCCTGTTTGTTTTGCTGTGCGCATGTGATCGCGGAGCATCGGGTACGAACAAACGTCCTCTCGTGGTGTTCGCGGCTTCTTCGATGACCGAGGCGCTCGGACACCTGGAGCGCGACTTTGAAGGGTCGCATCCCCAGATCGACGTGCAGCTTCACTTCGCGGGTTCTCAGGCGCTCAGGCTCCAGATCGAGCAGGGCGCCCCCGCGGATGTTTACGTGAGCGCGAACAAGGCCCACTCCGACGCGCTCGCGGACGCGAAGATGACGTCGGAGCCTCATGTTCTCGCGTACAACGAGCTGATTCTCATTACACCGACAGATAACCCCGCAAAGATCGAGAGCCTCGCGGGGTTGAAATCAGCCCGCGCGATTGTAGTTGGAGCGCCCGAGGTTCCTGTGGGGATGTACACAGACGCGCTCCTCGAGCGCGCGCGTCAGGAGCTCGGGGAGGCTTTCGTCGACGAGGTGTCGAGCAGGATCGTCTCCAGAGAGCAGAACGTGCGTCTGGTGCGCGCCAAGGTCGAGCTCGGAGAGGCAGACGCGGCGATTGTCTACAAGACGGATGCGCTCGCGAGCGAGCGCGTCCAAATGATCAGGTTACCTGAAGCGCTGCGCATTCGCTCGACGTACACCGCGAGCCTGGTGAAACCTCCATCGAGAAAGGTGTCTCGAGATGCCGAGCTGTTTCTCCAGGCGATGCTCGCACCCCGAGGAAAGCAGTTGTTGGTCGAGCATGGTTTCTTGACGGAGCTGCCATGAGCGGTCCGCGCAGCACGTTTCATCCCGCGAAGTGGCTCGGGATCATGTTCGCGGCTTGCATCGTCGTGTTGCTCGCCATGCCTTTATTCGCGCTGGCGGTTTCGACGACGCCTTCGCAGATGCTCGAAGCCACGGCTCATCCGATGTTTGCTCCAGCGTTGTGGATGAGCCTGAAGACCACATCTCTGAGCTTGTTGGCGATCGTTGTCATGGGCACGCCGTTGGCGTGGTGGCTCGCGACCTCGAAGCAAAGGTTGGCGCGTGGCGTCGCCTTGTTGGTCGAGCTCCCGGTGGTTGTTCCTCCCGCTGTGATCGGCGTGGCGTTGCTCATGACGTTCGGGCGTCAGGGCTTGCTGGGAGGTCTTTTGACGGAGATGGGCATCAGCGTTGTCTTCACGACGACGGCGGTGATTATGGCTCAGGTTGTCGTCGCCTCGCCCTTTTACATCAAGGCCGCCACGAGCGCGTTCGCCGAGGTCGATCCCGAGTTTCTGATCGTCGCGCGCTCGCTCGGCGCGACGCCAGCTCAGGCGATCGCGCGCGTCGCGCTGCCGATGGCCTGGCCTGGGTTATTTGCTGGAGCGTCTGTGGCGTGGGCGCGTGCGCTCGGTGAGTTCGGCGCGACGTTGTTGTTTGCAGGGAACATGACGGGGAGGACGCAGACGATGCCGCTCGCGATCTTTGGCGCGCTCGAGGTCGATGTTCAGCTCGCGGTGGTGTTTTCGTTGATTCTCGTCGCGCTCGGAGCGCTCATCCTCGGGGCGCTGCAATACGTGGCAAACCTCACCTCTCGAGACCGCGCGAGGTTGCCATGAATGATACGAGTGATACCGCCACGTGGTCAGCGCAGGTGAAGACCTCTCTGGGGGACTTCGAGCTCGATGTGTCCATCCTCGCAAACCATGGCGAAACACTCGCGCTCATTGGCCCGAATGGGAGCGGAAAGACGACCTTTCTGCGCTCGTTGCTCGGCGCGATTCCAAACAGGAGCGCGCGCATCGTGGTCTCGGGCAGAGTCCTCGAGAGCACCGCGGACAGGATCGATCTTCCAATAGAGCAACGCCGTATCGGGTATGTGCCACAAGGTTACGGCCTGTTTCCCAGAATGTCGGTGCTCGAAAACGTCGCCTTCGGTTTGTCGGTGGGAGAGGGCGCCGTGCCGCGCGCCAGCCGCGAGGAGAAGGCGCTCGAGATGCTCGCCGCGCTCTCCTCACGGGAGCTGGCATCCAGAGATGTGCGCTCGCTCTCGGGAGGAGAGCGCCAGCGCGTCGCGCTGGCGCGAGCCTTGATCATCGAGCCAGCGATGCTCTTGCTCGACGAACCTCTCGCCGCGCTCGATCCCACCACCCGTCGCAAAATCCGCGCGTCGCTCGCCGAACGCCTCGAGGCGTTCGGCGCGCCTGTGATCATGGTCACACATGATGCGCGTGATGTGGTCGCGTTGAACGCGCACGTTTGCGTGCTCGAGCAGGGTCGCGTGATCCAATCGGGGACGCTCGATGAGGTTCGCGTTGCGCCATCGACGCCCTTTGTCGAAGAGTTCTTCGCGCTCGACCTCGCGCGAAGTGCTGCTCGTTGAGAATCGATCGCCGTCCAGAGATCCTTTTGCGTGTCAGCGCAGGTATGTGAGACCTTGAAGGTGTCAGCAGGTCGCGTTCGGGGTCAGCGAAAACTGTGGCGATCAGTAAAGACAGCCTCGCGCCGAACCCACGCAGGTTATGATGAAGCGTGGTACACCTCATTGAGGGTCAGTGTTTCTGACGTGCTTGCTGACGTTATAAACCAGGGGCAGTGATGGACGAGAGCCAGATCGAAACAGAACATGCGATCCGTTGGGCTGGCGCTGTTCGCAAGCATATCGACGCTCACGCACCGTATGGAGGGGAGGTCGAGGTGCTCGAAGACGGAGCGCGTTGTCGCGTCGTGTTGTGGCGCAACGAGGCAAAGACGCGCGCCTTCGATCGGGATATCAGCGCCCGGGATATCGCGCATTGGGGCGAGCACTTTGTCGGAGAGCTCTTTGGCCTGCTGCACAAGTCCATCTTCGGGCAGGGTTGGCATGTCGCGCTCCCCAAACAAACTCCCACCGCGAAGCCAAGAAGACGCGCTCGGGTCGAGCCCGAGGAACCAGCCGCAGCCATCATGGCGCCTGTATCGATCGAAGACGCACATCCCACGACTCAGTTGAGCGAGCCGGTCAGTATCGAAGAAATCACGCTCGCCTTCGATCAGTTCACGACCTCCTCGAGCTGGCCGCCCGAGGCGAGGCTCGAGGTTATCGACGAAGGCACCACCGTGGCGTTTCTTGTCGAAGGCGATGACCTGCATCGCTTTCGGCAGCGCGTGGATGTCTCGACCTTTATGGAGCAACAGGTCGCGACGGTTTCCCGGTTCCTGACGCGCTATCAGGAGCGAAAGGCGAGCAACACCGATATTGGCCTGGGATAAGTTTGCTCGAGCAAACTTATCCCTGACTTCTCATTTTGCCATATCCCGTGCTCGCGAGAGCTCCCAGACAAGCTCGCTCAAGGCGACCTTGTCGAACTGCTCGTAGTCTTTGACCTTCCTCGCGAACTTGAGCGTGACCATGCACTCTTCCGTGTCAGAAGGCGTGGCCCCAGGTGAGAATGACGACCAGGAAGAAGTGCTGTTTCTCGAGAGCTTGGCGGTGATGGACATGGAGCCGCTGTACGAGCCGTTGATTCCCACGATCTGGCGAGAGAAGTAGGGCTCGGGGTAGGTTCGCTTTCGGTTGTGCGCGCCCGACCAGTCGTGATCTTCATACATGACCTGTAGCGCACCGGTGGTCGTGCCAAAGCGCGCGAGCTCTCCTTCGAGGAGAGCTTTTGCCTCCTTTGCGAGCCAACATGCGCGGCTGAGTTGTTCGAAGGGTTGAATGATCTCGTAGTCGGCGAAGGTCTGGACCCATTTCGCCAGCTCTTCTTCCTGCAGATGAAGCGGGTGCACGAGTCGAATCGTCCGGTTCTTCTGGCTCGCGATGTCGACAGGCTCGTCCTCGACATCGATCGGTTCATTGCTCTCGTCGATGCGGAACGTCTCGACGAGTTTTTCATCCTCGAATATCCCCCACACGAACTTGTGCGCGAGCATACCCAGGAGCGGATGCCCGAGGATGTCGTCTCGAAACGCCTCGGTGGTCCAGGCGCGTTGTTTTCTCAACGCGCGCTCGAAACGACGGGACTGGAACCTCGCTTGCCAAGCGCACAGCTTCCCCAGACGCTCCCAACGAAGCTGCGTGGGTTCATCCAGTGATGATGCGTTGGTACCCACGAGGTGTGGCTCGAGGTCCTCGTCCAGCCACACCTTGACGCCCTCGCCATCGGTGAGCTTGATCGTGTGGTCGAGGCCGATCCCGAAGGTCGGCGTCTTGCGATCGAGCTCGGCGGTGAAGTCGCCCGTCTTTGCGCCAGTGATTCCGATAAGACGCGCGTGCGCGGTCGAGCGGTTCGTGCGATCGTGCCCCCCGTGGTAGCAACGCCAGAGCGCTTCGATGGTGTATTCGTTGGCGTCGGCCTCGATCGCTTCGAGGATCTTCTCGCTACGCTTGTAGTAGTTGGTCCTTGCCCAGGCATCGATCTGGTAGGGGAGCTCGCGGACCATCTGCGGCCCGCCAAAGAGCGCGAGACCTTGGATGACCCACTCCTCGTCGAGCGGGCAATCCGCCTTGATCCAGGACTGGAACAAGGCCCAGGTGAACTCGCCAAGCGATGTCGCGTCGGCCTGTTCTCTGAGTTGCTGGAGGCCGATGTAAGGTTTGCCAGGCGGGGAGAACTTGAGCATCAGGGCGATGTCATCGCAGATATCGACCGGGAGGCGTTTGGAGAGGTCCTTCTCTAACAGGATCGGAGGATAAGCCGCAGGGTTCCAGAAGCTCGGGAGCTTCGGCATTTTTACAGGGTAGGCCGTCGTCGCGTCATCGAAGTCTGGCATCACATCGCGGACTTCCTCTCCGTAGGCATCGACGATTTCATCGTAGAGCGCCTCGTCACAGCTTCTCGCGACCCTGAGGGCTTCTTCGAGGTGCTTTTTCTTCTTGGCTCCGCGCGTCGCGAGGTACGCCGGGATGGCGCCGACGATCATCGCGCGGGGATTTTTCCGAATCCACTCCAACGCGTCATCTCGTTTGGTTTTTGTCCCGAGGCAATCGGCGATGTCAGGAGCCATCCCTGGCCAGACCACATCCTGACCCAGGGAGAGGAGCGTCTCCTTATCGTTGTTTGATTCGAGCCACGCCTTGTAGAGCTCCGGGCGTTCAGCGAGCAGGTGTTGAATCCCCTTGAGGTTCCAGTACCTCGTGTTGACGAAGCTCGTGAGCGGCGCCTTGGCGATCGCCTGGTCGGCGAGCTCCACCAAGACATGTCTCAACTCCGGGGCATCAGGGAAGACATCGGAGGTGCCCGAGACATACGCCTTGACCCGGTCATAGCATGACTTGAAATAGGCGCTGTTGGGGGTGCTAAAATCGAGCGCGGCGACGCGAGCGTTCTGCCTGTACCGCTCGGTCTCGTTGCTCTTGGCGTCGAGGAATGTGAACTCGTCCTCGAGCCTGTCGAGCTTCTTGAGGGCCTTGGGGATCTTCTTTCCCTTGCCGCCCGAAGCGTTCTTTCCCTTCCCGTGCCAGGGCGGGTTGGCCAGCACGCCAGTGAGATCGTCGCGCTCGGCGAAGTGTTGCTCGTCGCTCGCCTCGGCCTCGAGTCGCTTTTGCATGCGATCGAACTCCTCGTAGAGCTTTCGCATGTCATCCCCGAGCGGACCATCCCTTTCATCGAGGCGTCGCTCGATGGCCTGCACGGCCATCTCGGGATAGTTTAAGAAGAGGGTGCGGACGCCTTCCTGAATCTCCCACTGCGGCTCGTAGGCGAGCGCGATCTTATCGAAGACCTCCTGGTGCGGGATGTTGCACAGCACATCGATGAGGATTTCCGGGCAGCTGTTCCAGGGGAGCTCCAGGAGGCGAAGCAGTGGTTCTCTGGCGTCGGCTTCGAGGTGGTCGAGGAGCGCGTAGAGTGAGAAGTGCTCGACCCTGATATGGTAATTCGGGTCGTATTGCAGCGCGGGGTTGTCGCTGCGAGGATCGCAGAGCTCGGCGAGCGCGAGCATATGCTCGAGATCCGCCCCGCTCGAGAAGAGCAGCATATGATGCTGACTTCGTTGCTCGGGGCGGTATTTATATGCCTCGCTGGGCAAACGCTCCATCGAATCGATCAACGCGTTTCCCCAGTCTTCGCGATCGGGGAAGATGCAAGCGAGCCGGACCCTGGTTTCGAATGACGTGCTGCTATCCTCGAAGTGCTCGCTCGCGAGGTCGAGAAGCTCCTCGTACTCCTTCTCTTTTTTGATCGCGATGAACAATCGCCTCACGCTCGTAATGAGCGCGCGCTCCTGCGCCTCGTGTTGCGTCATCTGATAGCTGTTCACGCCGTCGGGGTGGACGATGCTGCTCGCTTCGGGGAGCGCGAAGATCACCTCGAGGGTGTATCTGGCGCCCAGGCGAAACCATTGCTTGGGCAATGATTCGCCAGCGTTGTACATGCCTAACAGGTCAAAGCCCGAGTGGAGGAACGCGTCGAAGATGGGGTCCGGCATATCCGTCGAGGTTGCCCCTTCGCCAAACTCACGCTCGATGCGGTCGGCGAAACCGGCCAGCGTTTGTTTTTGCTCGTCGGTTTCGACGTAGTAAGCGTTGCGAAAAACCCGTGGAAGTATCGTCGCGTATGACCATTGCTCGCGATACTCTCGAGGCGTGCAGGCGGGCTCGGTTTTGATGGACCTGGGCCTGCGCTCGGAGCCTCTCCACACGTGCAGTTTTCGTTTGAGCGAACGGTTCCAATCGATCTCGTGAGCCACCGGTAACCTCTAGTAAAAACTCGGGAAAACAAAATATCGTTCAGGTTATTTTTTGACGAGAGCGGTGTCTTTCCAGACCTGTTTTATGTGCTTTTGGAATGGCTTTGGCGCGCTCGTGAAGTCCTTGGTTTCCTTGTATTCGCCCCCCGCATAATGACCCTTGTCATACTCGACCTGGTTCTCACCGCGCCGCGCGAACTTCTCGCGATGGCGAGGAGGTACATGAACGTGTGGGGCGCACGGGAGAGGGGCGTCATGAGCGGCTCCATGGGCTGGTTTCGGGCTATGGTTTGGAGCCTTGATTGTAGGTGCTTTGGGATATGGCACAACGGTCGAGTGGTGCGCCGCGGTTATCCGAGGATCGCATTTCTCATCACGCGATACCTTTTGGCGACCTCGAGAGCCACGGGGACCCGGTGAGAGGATGCTCGCGCAGGGGACGTTCGAGCTTGCGTTCGACATGGGTCGCGAGGTCCTTCAAGCCAAAGCGTTGCCCCATCTCGAGCGCTGTTCTGGTCTCTAACCCCCAAAACCAACCCGCCAGAAGCGCCACCATGGCGCCGATGCGGTCTCTTGTCGGGGCATGTACCAGGACTTGCTCCTTGGTGGCGAGCAGGACGCCAAACTGGAGCACGTTCCTGCGCGTCAGCCCCAGAGGAGGGAACACCGGCAAGTGCGCGTGCTCGATCCCATGCTTCGACAACAACGCCGCCTCATGCTCGCCGTGGACAGTCATCTCCTCGAACGAGCTGAGGTTGATCACCATCGACAACCCGAGCATGGGGAGTGTTTCGAAGATATCTTCATCCAACAACTCACATGACATCATGTTGTCGAGCAGGGCGCTCAAATCGATCTCCGGGCGTTGTTTCATGGGTCCGAGTCCCAGCACGGCGTGATACCACGCGCGACCATTTCACGTGGTCGCTTCAGTAGGTCGTGGAAAAACAGTGTGATTGTGCGTGGCGTTTTTATGAAATCTAAACGATTTCAAATCTTTTCGATAGTAAGATTTCCAGGGTTTGCAGATGCAGGCCTGAAGATATTGATAGGAATCTTGAGGAAGGCCTGCTCGGAAGGGTCCCTGGGTTTGGGCAGTGAGCCAGCGTCGACGTTAACCTGAACGGACTGGAAGAGGAGCTTCGGGGCGCTCAGGCCCGAGTCGCGGTTCTTCCTCCAGGAGACAAAGTCCTCTTTCGAGCGCTCCTTTGGCAGCGCGACGTTGTTCTCACGATGTTGCTTGATGGTGGCCTTGTAAGCGAGGTCTCTGCCGCCGGGCATGTAGTCGTGGCCCACATAAATCATTAGCCTATCCCATAACATGGCGCGGGTCGGGCATAGCCGCTCTTGCAGCGTTTATCTGGCCGGCGTCCGGGCTTGAACTCCCTGCAATGGCAAGTTTCGAGCGGCTGGCCAGGGTTGCCCAAGCGCGAGCGTCGCAGTTCCTCTTCTTTGCGCTTAGCTGCCTTCTGCCTCCGGCGTTCATCTGCCTCGCGACGCTTGCGCTTCCTCTCATCCGCCTCGCGTTGCTGTCGCTTGGCCCCGGCCGTACTCGTGTTGGTCGTGGAGGGATTTGGCGGAGTCTTCTTGGTGGTTTTTTTCAAAGGCCGCGCTTTGTCCGCTTTGGCCCTCTCCCAACCTCTCTTGATGGCCGAAAGGCGCCTTTTCTTACTCGGATGGGTGGCTGTGTTGTGGATCCCACACTGACAAATACATCTGGATAAACAAAAGTTATACAAAAAATAGGCTCAGTTTTAAGATGCCTTAATGTAAACTAAAGATATTAATCTTAATTATGTTATTTGCCAAACCTTTATAAATTAAAGAAACGGTGTTGACGTTATTTATTAAAAAGATATTAATAAAAACTAGTCCATTTCATAAACCTTTAAAAGGAGACATCGATTATGAAAAGACAGTTATTGAGTTTGCTTGCTTTCATTTGCGCGCTTGTTGTGGGCTCCAACGCTTTTGCTGCCACACACACCAGCATGGACCAACAACAAACGATGGAGGACATCCGCTGGTCGATGGCAAACTACGGCATTATACTTGGGGTAGACTTTTCTGGATCCAACTACACCCTCATGGATGGTGGCGATGCCTTGGATGACATCGAGGGCTTCTATGACACAACGGATTACTGGACATTCGATCTCATGGTTTATTCTCGAGATCTCTTGGCAAACACAGACTCCGTCGCGATCTTGGTGGAGACGAGCGGCTACTACGATTGCATCTTTGTCCCATGGAACAATGATTTTCCACCAACCAACGATGTACCTTCAAGCATTGCAGCAGTTACAGAACGCGGATACTTGATCCCGATCGAGCAAGGCTACATTGACTACTTGGACTTGGTTCATGACGGAGAGCCAGAACAAGGAGAAGCCGGGCATCACGAGGATGATGCCGCGTGTGGTTGCGTTGCTAACTTGTCCTCGGGATCCTGTACTACTTGTAACGCACCCATTTTCAATCGTGAGTGGGGGTCTGGCTATTCATATGAGGATGATCTGTTGGCCGACTTTGATGTTGATGATGACTTGCCGGTTTGGGACTGAATTGAGTTAGTCATTTGGTGAGTTTTTAATGCAGCTCAGTCCGATCGTGGACTGAGCTGCACGAAACTAGGACGAGAAGAGGGGCTTCATGAAAAAGCGCTATTTTGTTTTTTTCGTATTTTTGCTTGTCAATTGTGCTTCATCTAAAGAAGCAGTGGTAAAACCTTCTTCCAGCCCACCCTCCGCAACTCCATCCGTACAAGATAAAGAAGAAGCCAACACAACCACGATAATTTCTAAACATCAGCAAGGAGCGCTACCCTCAAACGTGCGACCCACTTCGGATGATGAGATTGTCAAACTTCTCGACAAAAAAGCAACCTTTGCATTGCTTTACAATAGCGATATCTGTGGTGCTGGAAGGCTCATTTGGGGGGAACTGAATGATTATGATGGCCCATGGCCTCTTCTTGTCTTGAACGAGCATTATAAGGGTTCATCAACCATGGAGCTTTCTCCCCAAACCGAAAAAATCCTGAATGGTAAAGAAAGAGCAACCCCCACCCTTTTCCTGTTCAAAAAAGGTATCTTGATCGACCAAACATCCACACTCTCAAAGTCTGATGGACTCGAGAGGTTTGTCAAAAGAAATACAAGCAGCAGCGCGGGTCGAATATACAACCAAAAAGCTAAAGAATGGACTCCTGCTAAACGCCGCAAAATCTTGTTGTATGGCTCTACCTTCTTTTACATTGATTTGAGTGGTGTGAATCTCAAGGGTCTCATTTTGAAGCGAAAGAGCTTTGAGGGTTCAGATTTGCGAAACGCTTCGTTTAAGAACAGCACCCTAGAAGCAATCAACTTTTCACATGCCAACCTTCAGGGCGCTGATTTTCAAGGTGCTAGCTTGAACAAGGTATTTTGGGGCTCTTGTATATGCCCAGATGGAACTCGAAGTGCCGAAAATAGCTATTCCTGCGATCATCATTTGAGTCCCAAACGTTCTCCACAAGTTGTTACGGATTCTGATCCAAACCCCGACAACGAGCCAGCTGTCCGAAATAACCTGATGCTTTCAGAAATAGAGGATGCGCATCATTCTGGCGAATGACTCTTTGCCACTTCTAGTGCGAGGACTGGATCTCGTTGTCGAGCGATCGAACGAGGTAGTCGATGGCCCTGGCGAGGCCACGATGCTCGTACATGAGCCGCGCCAAACCGTTGAGTTTCCTGAGCTGGGCGAGCAGCTGTTTGTTCTCCGTGTAGTGCCCCCCGAAGATCAAGCCACTTTTAGTTGATACTGAGCGCGTCGCTCAGCGGGTGATTGATAACCGAGAGCCTGATGAGGGCGCTGGTTGTTGTAGAAGTCGATCCAGGCGGTGATGGTGTCCTTTGCCTCCTTGAAGGACTTGAAGTTGTAGAGCCAGACGCACTCCTCCTTGAGTGCGCGGAAGAACCGCTCGATCATCCCATTCTGCTGCGGGCTGTAGGGCGTCGTGAATTCTTGCTCGAGGCCGTACTGCTTGCACCGCGCCACGAACCTCCTTGAGGTGAACACCTTCCCGTTATCACTGCGCAGCTGTCCAGCCGTCCTCTTCGCTCCACAAACTCGTCGCATCGATGGCCCAGCGTTCGTTGGGCTGGCTGGACACGGACTTCCTCTCCTGCACACGCGGTCTCGGCGTGCGGATGACCTTGCGAGCCTGCCAGTTGTTCTCGCGCATGATGCGTCGCACACGCTTCTTGTTGATGAGCAGCTTGTCGCGATACCTGAGCCACGCCCAGATCCTGCGGTATCCCCAGCTCGGATGCGTCTTGACCAAGGCATGTATCCTGGCCGTCAGTTCCTTCTCGCGCTTGGCTTTCGCCAGGTCGATGACCTTTGCCGTTTTGCCGGTCTTCTTCCTCCAGACCGTGGAGCGATTGATGCCGAGCAGCTCGCACAGGCGGCGCTCGGAGCGTTCAGGATGGAGCTGTTTCAATCGTTCGAGTTCCATCCTGAGGTAAAAGGGTCGGCTTTGGCTCGCTCCTGCACGTCCTTGAGGATGTCGATATCCATGACGAGCTCGCCGACCTTCTGCTTGAGCTTCTTGATCTCGGCGTCCTTGCGCTCGAGCTCCTCCTTGGGCCTGCTCTTGAGCCCGTTCTCCCCAGCGGCCAGGAAGGTCTCCTTCCAGTGCTGGATCTCCGAGGGTTTGAGGTCGTGCTTGCGCGCGCGGCCTCATTGACCGTGGTTTCTCCGCGTAGGATCTCGAGGACCAGGGCAGTGCGGCGCTTTGCCGTCCATCGCTTGATCTCGTCAGGTAATTCGGTGCTCATGTTCTGTCTCCAGCGTGGTCGTCGTGCTCGAGGGCGATAAAGTTGTTTCGAATGGAGGAGAATCAGGCCCCGGACAGTAGATAGGGGGCCTGTATCCTCCTCCATTCTCACACCTTCTCCCTCCTCTCGCACCACGCGTCTTCTTGCTGGCTTCATTTCCGGGGACTCAGAATATGACTGATTACACGGCTTCGACTATTTTCTCGATCCAGCAACCCATCTTGCGGACGATTACTGAGCAGGAAGTGGAGTGAGAATCCGATCCAAGAGCCTATCCCACTATTAGCCTCGTGAGCCAGATCCAGGCAAACCCAAGCGAGACAAATGCTTCGAAGACCTCGGGTTTGCGCTCCCAACGCACGACAAGCCGCCGAAACTTGCGTTGGTACCAGGAGAAGGTTCTCTCGACGACAAAGCGGTCGACGCACTTTTGGAGCTTTCGGCCTGGTGGTTGCTTCCGCGTTTTCCAGACACGTTTTGGGAGCTCGGGGCGAATGTTTCGCCGCCGGAGCTCAGCGCGAAGCTCCTTGCTGTCATAGCCCTTGTCAGCGGCAAGTTGTTTTGGTCGACGACGAGGGCGCCCGGACTTGCCTGTGCGGACGTCGAGTGAATCGAGCCTTGGCAAGACTTGCGCGCGCTCACTGGCGTTTGCGCCCGTGATGCACACGGTCAAGGGCATGCCCCTGGCGTCGACGATGGAGTGGATGAGAACGCCCTTGCCTTTGAAGCCGCACTCCACGCCCTGGCCACCGCCTTTACCGGGGGGAAAAGGAGCCATCGACACTCGCTGCGCTCCAGTCGATCTGGCCAGCCAGTTGGGCCATTGCCAGCATGGCTTGCATGAAGCGTCGCCAGGTCCCGTCTTCCTGCCAGCGCATCAGCCAGCGGTGGGAGGTGGAGCGCGGGGCGAATTGGGGCTCGCGTGGTAGGTCACACCACCTCGAGCCAGTGATAAGAATGTAGAGGATCGAATTGACGACGCGCCTTGCCGGAGTGGGCGGGTGGCCCTTGCCTCGCTTCTCGGGCGGCTGAGGAAAATACGGCGCCATCGCCTCCCAGTGAGCGTCACTTACACCTTCGAACCGACCTGCCATTTTACACCTCTTGCTTGATGATTTCTCAGTTTATCACAGGGCGCAATTAGTGGGATAGGCTCATGGTATCTTCAGGGAGGTCGTAGAGGCGCATCACCGAGTCATAGAGGTCCTCGGCGCTCCCGCCAGGGAAGTCACAGCGGCCCGTGCCCATATCAGGCATGAACAGCGCGTCTCCGGTGAAGACAGCATCCCCGAACCTGTAGGCCGAGTCCGCGGGCGTGTGTCCTGGCACCGGGATCACCTCGAAGGAGAGCGTGCCCGCGTGGTAGGTCTCTCCCGCCTCAAGCAGCTCGTCGAACTGGGAGCCGTCGGTGGGGAAGTCGTCTGGAAGGTCGAAGACGCCCTTGAACAGCTCCTGCACTTCGGTGATCCGAGACCCGATGGCGATCTTGGCCTCGGGGAACGCCTCCTTCAAGATCTGCGAGCCCGAGAGGTGATCGGCGTGCGCGTGCGTCTCGAGGATGTAATGAAGCGTCAGCTCCTTTCCCCGGATGTAGGCGATCAGCTCGTCCGCCGACTCCGTCCAGATCTTGGAGGACGCTGGCTCGTAGTCGAGCACCGTGTCCAACACCACCGCATCCCGCGTCTCGGGGTCATACACCACGTAACTCAGCGTCCACGTGCGTTCGTCGAAGAATGTCTCGATCTCCTGTCCCATCTTCCTATCTCCTTTCCCTCGTCGCGCGAGGTCTTCATCACGTAACTGATTGTTATCGTTGGCGTACCGGAGTCGCCTGTGGCGGTCGCGGCGGCTGCCAACCTCGTAAAGATGTAACAGCATAAACCGTGCCATCTGTCGTCGAGGCTGGTTGTTGATGGGCAAAACAGGAGCGCCGTCCAAGTCAATGGCGTGTGCGCTGGTGCTCGCGCGTGCGCGGTGAGGTGAAGAGAGCATCGCGCGGTCACGTGGGTGTGGTGAGCGTTCGTGAAGATAAGAAAGGCTCGAGAAAACTAATTTACATAACAACACCATTCTCTGTGTCCTGATTTGGTTGGATTTCAGAGTTTTGTTTATTTATGTTGGAACAAAAGAAAACGAAAACGAACATATATCGAGAGTTCGACCCGTGGATCGGCAGCCCCGAGTGAGGGTGTTCGAGGGTCATCAGAGGTCGATTTCATGCGCTCAGGCCAGCGTCCATGATCGTGCGAGTGGGGTATGGCACGGCTTATGCTGAACAGGGATGACATCACGACGCGGCAGGTTCGCCGCGTGATTTTTCAGAACGTCGGAGGATGTCATGTCGGTACTCGCAGCCATATTAGCCTCGATCATGGGACTGACCCTGGGATTGTTGGGAGGAGGAGGCTCGATCCTGACGGTGCCGATCCTCGTGTACGCGCTGGGAGTGGACGAGAAGTCAGCGATCGCGACGAGCCTGCTGGTGGTGGGTTCGACGAGCGCGATGGCGCTGGTGGCGCACGCGCGAGCGGGGAACGTGTCGTGGAAGACGGGGCTGACGTTTGGAGCGTTCGGGATGGTGGGCGCGTTCGTGGGCGGTCTGCTCGCCAAGTTCATCCCCGGAGGCGCGCTGCTGGTGCTGTTCGCGCTGCTGATGCTGGTGACGAGCGTGGCCATGCTCAAGGGCAAGAAGAAGCCCGATGGCGCTCGGGCTGGCGAGGACGCCGAGCAGGAACTCCCCATCCTCAAGATCGCCCTCGAGGGGAGCGTCGTTGGCCTCGTCACCGGTTTAGTGGGCGCGGGTGGAGGCTTTCTGGTGGTGCCCGCGCTGGTGCTCCTGGGCGGCCTCTCCATGAAGCGCGCCATCGGAACCTCGCTTCTTGTCATCGCCATGAAGTCCTTCGCTGGCTTCGCTGGTTTCGCTGGCCACGTCTCCATCGATTACTCGCTCACACTTGGCTTTGTCGGCGCCGCTGTCGTCGGCACCTTTGCTGGCGTCGCCCTCTCCAAGCGCATTCAGGCCGACAAGCTTCGCAAAGGTTTCGCCGTCTTTGTCCTTGTCATGGCCTTCTTCATCTTTGGCAAACAGATCGATCCGGCGACCTTGCAAGCCGTGGTCACGTCCCCCGCCTTTATCCCGGCGGCGGTCGCCTTGCTCGGTGTGGGCGGTGTCGCCGCCGGATACATGCTTGGCAAACGCTCTGCGACGGCTTGACGCGCGTCATGACAGATCATCGAGACACGACAAGTGACACTTCACGAGGAGATGCACCCATGGAACGAACATTGGAAGAGTTGCAGAGGCAGGAGCTCGAGCGAACCGCCAGCGAGGCAAACCGACGCTACAAGGAACATCTGGGTACCGGGGTCGGGCTTGGCCTACTGAGCGCCGGAGCGGCAGCGGTCGCTGGTGCTGTATGTCCGCTTTGTGTGGTGGCGGTCCCTGCGCTCGTCGGTTCGGGGCTCTATCACCGCTACAAACAACATTGCAGCGAGCGCGCCATGCAGGACGAGGACGAGCCTCTCGTCGAGGCTATCGATCCTCGCGATGGCACAACATAACTTTGACAGAAGAGGAGGTTTTCGATGTCACAATGGGTAGGAATAATCGTGCTGCTCGCGCTCGCGGCGGTCGTGTTGCCAGGGGTGTTCGGGGCGGGGAAAGTAAGCAGCGAGGACGCGAGGGCATTGGTGGAAAAAGGAGCCACGCTCGTCGATGTGCGCACGCCGGGAGAGTTCGCCGCTGGACACATCGATGGAGCGATGAACATCCCTGTCGATGTGCTCGGCGGCAGGTCGAGAGAGCTCCCGGACAAGGACGCTCCGATCGTGGTTTATTGCAGGAGCGGTGCGCGGTCGGGGAGGGCGGCAAAGATCCTCTCCTCCAACGGTTACACGAACGTGCATGACCTGGGCGCGATGTCGCGCTGGTGAGTCTGGATCGCGACATCGCGCGCGTTCATCGCGTCCACCGTGTTCACATCGGAGCGCTCGAGCCTTAGAGGCTCGAGCGCTCCGATGTGAACACGGGCTCAGGTGATCTTGTGCTCCTTGAGCTTGCGCCAAAGGGTCGTGCGCGAGATGCCCAGCATGTCGGCCGCGTCCTCGCGCTTGCCCCTCGCCATTCGCAACGCCTCGAGCAGTTGCTCGTGCTCGATCTCCCAGGCAGTCTGCGGCTCTTCTCGCACCGTGGGAGGTTCTTCGCCGCGGATCTCCGGGGTGAGATCCTCGAAGCTGATGGTGTCCCCCACGCCGAGGACGGAGGCGTATTCGATGACGTTCTGGAGCTCGCGGATGTTGCCCGGCCACTCGTAAGCCATCATCGCATCGAGCGCGGTGCCCTCGATGTATTTGATGGTGCGTTGTCCGTGTCGCGCGTTCATCTGATGGATGAAGTGCCAGGAGAGTGCTTCGATGTCGCGGCCTCGCTCGGCGAGCCGCGGGAGGAAGAGTGGGATGACGCGGACGCGGTACATGAGGTCTGGGCGGAAGGTTCGCGCGCTGACCGCCTCGCGCAAGGATTGCAGCGTCGCCGAGATCACGCGCACGTCCACGCTTATCGGGTGAGAACCACCCATGGGAACAAAGACCTGTTCTTGCAGCACGCGAAGCAGGCGCGCCTGAACATCGAGCGGCATTTCTGCCAGCTCATCCAAAAACAGGGTCCCGCCATCGACGAGCTTGAACAGCCCGTCCCGGTTGCTGATTGCCCCGGTGAAGGCGCCCTTGACGTGGCCAAAGAGCTCTGAGACGAGCAGCTCGGCGCTCAACGTCGCGCAGTTGATCGCGCGAAAGGGGCGATCTCTTCGCGCGCTCATATCGTGAATCGCGCGCGCCACGAGCTCCTTCCCTGTCCCCGTCTCTCCTCGGATCAGGATCGAGGCATCGGTGGGGGCAGCGCGTGAGACGAGCTCGAAGAACTGCTTCATGCGTTTGGATGAACTGAGCAAGCCATGAAAGTTCATCATTTCGATTTCAGGATCTGGCAACTTATCACGCATGTGCTCTCCGCTAGCTTCTCTCGCGTGGCGTTTGATTGAAGGACCGTTTCAGCAATCTCTCGAGCAATAACCGTACCCACAACACGAGCATTCGCCTTAAAATACGCGTCGATCAGGGACATGGTTCGAACAGTATGGACGTTTCAACCCTTGTGGTTGTAACGACACTTTGAAACGGTCGGTTAATTTTGTTTCAAGGTTTCATAGGGTTGCAACGTTTTGAAAAGCATGCCCCTGTCTTCGCGTTTCTCCAAACTGCGTTCGGCTCTTCGGCATGTACAGGTCGCTTGTCTGCATGAGTAGAGCGTCTTTTTGTGACAAAGGTCACTTTTCTTTTCGAGAAATGTGACCTTTCACGCACGTGAACCATGGACGGCGGCCCGCGAGCGAAGCCGGCGCGGGTTTTCCCAGGGGTGTTCAAGTGCTCGAAAACCTGTGGGAAAACCCGCACCGGCTTCGCTCGCTCGGCGGCGAGGTGTGGCGCGATTTCAGGCGTCAGATTTTTCCTCGGCGATCGATAGCGCGCCGTGGTTCGCGTCTTCCGAGAGCGTCAATCCACCAGCCGCGTTTTCATCAGAGAGGGTCAATCCTCCGCGCGCCATACGATCTTCATGGCGCGCGACGATCGCTTGAAGCAGGTCGGGCAACCTCGGGTGGCGGTGTGGGCTCGCGTTCAACACTTTTATCGCCAGCGGCGTCCCACGCTCTTTGAGCAGCGTCGCTGCGCGCGTGACGCTCCTGTCATGCGGTGAATCACAGAAGAGCTCGAAGAGCATCTTCCAGATGCTCGCGCGATCGATCATCTCCGCGTCGTGTTCCGCGCTCCTCTCGACCAACAACATCCACGCATCCAACAAGGAGCTTGGCGCGTTCGCGAGCTCTACGCTCACGAGCAGATCTATGTGGATCGCGCGGACATGCCTGGCGAGCTCCTTCAAAAACAACGCGCGTTGTTCGACCCCAAGTTCTGAAAAGATCTCGCGAGAGACCTCGAGTAATTCCCCAGCGGTGTCATCGTCCCTGTTCCAGGCGTGCACGAGCAAGAACCCCGCGCCGATCGCGTCGGGGTTGTCATGGACAAGCTCCTCGAGCAACGGCGGCCCGAAGCGCGCCTTCCCGAGCTCGGTCAGCGCGACATAGAGGTCCGCATCGACCGAGAGGAGCGAGCTGGTGTGGAGCAGCCCCTGTCTGGCCAACGAGCAGGCATGGCACAGAGAGAGCAATCGCTCGCGCGCGAGCTCCTCGCCGTGCTCGCGCAGATACTCCACGGGGAGCGTGAGGATCGCCAGCGTGGCGCGCTCTTCGTGCAAGAGCTTGTGTGAGAGCGCGCTGACCTGGTCGCTCCCTGCATCAGCGAGGATCGCCGCGGTCATCATCGCTCGTGATTCGAAGGAATCTTCTTCTGTCAGGATGTCTGCGCGAGCCTCCCAGAACCTCTCCCGCGGTACCGAGAGGGCGTCGATGACGTCAGCTAGAAACGCCATATCCTGGCGATGCGTGGCCTTGATGTACGCGCTCGCTCGTGACGCGTTCCCATCGAACTTCGAGTAACGCCACCCGATCTTGATCCAGCCGTTCTCGATAGACAGGTCATCGAGCGCGCGCGATTGCCCCGTGCCAAGCCGATACCGTGCGATCTTTTGCCCATCGCCTGCAAACAACCATCGGAGGAAGCTGTCCAACTCCATCGAGAGCTCGTAGCGCGATCGCCAGCGGATGTTGGACTCAGACATGGACAACGAGATTCCATCGAGCGTCGCTGACCTGAGCCGGTACGTCCACCGTACCTGCAGATGCCCATCGTCATTTCGAGCCATGAGCCGGAACTCACCCTGACGGCCTCGGAACGTCATCCCCGAGACGGACATGGATCCCTTCTCGAGCTCGCCGCCGTAGGCGTCCTCGATTGTGTCCAAGACATCGTGAAGAGGTCCTCGGTTCAACCAGTTCCATGGCTTGAGCGCGGATGTGACGACAACGATGATCGCGACAAATAGGATGAGTACTTCCAAGAAAACCCCCCCGAGAGCTTGAGAACTGACGCATCATGCCATGTTTTCTGTGGAACCTCATCGAGAGATACATGCTTGCCAGGATTCGACTACCAGCGGGAGCTCTCGCTGATCGATATCCTCGTCCTCGACAGCTCTCATGCGAGCAGGTACATACGATCCTTCACCCGAACGAGCGCGATGTGTGAGGATGGTATGGAATCACTCGAGCAAGCCTTCGGTGAGCTTCGCTCACTCGTGCACCGTGGCGAAGATGTGCCCGCGCAAGAGTGGTGCGCCTTCCTGTCGAGTCATCGCGACGTCCACCCGGAGCGCTACGATCAAGTGTGGTTGCCATACCTGACGCGTGTCGAGTTGCCGACGTTCAAGGTCGCCTCTATCGAGCGATGTCACGAGCTCCTCGAGTGCCTTCCCCAGGGGATCAAGTTGCAGTTTACCGCGACCCTGCAACCCGATGACGTGACCTCGTTTCTGGACTCGCCAGACATCGAAAAGATCGTGGAGCTCGACCTGAGCCGAGCTGCTCTCGGCGATCCGGGCCTTTCGATCCTCGCGCAGTCGCCACTGTGCGATAGGTTAAGGGCGCTCGATCTTCGGTTAAACGACCTCGGCGCCAATGGCATCGCGGCGTTCGTCGAAGAGCGCTCCTACGCATCCCTCGAGCGCCTCGTGCTCTGCGATAATAACCTCGACAATCTCGCGGCATCCCTCATCGCCGAGAGCCTCATCGCGCCCGAGCTCGCCTGGCTCGATCTCTCGCGAAACAACATCGGTCCCGTCGGGCAGGAGTATTTACGTGGCAGCGCGCGGTTAGAGAACGTGTTCCTCATTTCATGACCACAAGGATCGCCTCGCACGCGAAGGAGCGCGCGAGGCCAACCTCCGAGATAGCGATGATTCACTTTATTACTCTCCAGAAAGTCAAGGCGCTCGCGCTCACCCCTGGGAACGCGGACAACGCCGCGATCGCGGCGGGTCTCAATCACGAGCTGATGAAGATGGGCTTCGTGCTCGACGCCGAGGCGATGCGCGCCGTCGCATCTCAGGAGATCTCGACGCTCGTCGAGGTCCACGGACAGCTCGTCGAGCATATGCGCGCCATCACAGGTGGAGATGGCTACAAACCTTTCTACAACGACTTCCCCGAGGGGGTTATCGCGCGCGGAGAGGATAAGAATGTCCAGATCGCGCTCGAGGCGTTCTGGGCGAACGGAGGTTGGGACGAGTCGAGCAGCGAGCAGCTCCAGGACACCTTCGAGGTCGAACCCGACAACTTCAAAGTGATCCGAGTGATGGACCCCGACGCGGTGCCTCGAATCTTTGAAGACATGCTCTACAGCAACCAGCCGCTGTCGGCGTTCGACAAGGATTGCCTCCGTTATTACTTCGGGCAAGGCGGCGAGGTGAACTACAGGAAGATCAGCTTCCAGGAGACGGCGGCGTTTGTGGGTGCGATGATGCTCGATGATGAGGATCGCGATGTCCTGCCGATCCGATTCGCCACCGATGTGCTGCGTACCTATTGCGCCTATTGCGGTGGTGACGAGGGGTTGAAGGAGCCCACGCGATTCAAGAATCCTTCACGCAGACAGCGCAGACTCTTGATGGCCACGCTCGAGCAGTGTGACGCGGACTCCATCGAGGAGAGCTTCAAGAGCTATCGCGAGCCCTGGTTGAGGCTCCTCTACTTTCTTCACCCGACCGCGCCAAAGAACAAGGCGCGCTACCCGGTGCTCGCTGGTTTCGCCGAGCGGCTTCGCAACGAGCCAAAGTCGCTCAAGACTTACAACGGCAAGGTCGAGGAGGCGCTTGAGAACAAGGACCCTGTGATCTTCGAGCTGCTCAAGAAGCGGCCCGGCGCGTTCATGCGCAGGCTGGATCACACGGTGCGTCTCTTTGGCGTCCAGGCATTTCGCGAGTGGCTCACCTGTGACCCTTCGTTCCAGCAGCTGCTGACGGTGTATAACCACTTCTACGATCGAGCTGGCGTCCAGGAGGGGAGGGCGGCGGTGCTCGCCAGTCAGTCGATGTCCGAGGTGGTGACCTACGACGCGCTCGATGCGCTCGATCAGAGCATCGTCGACGAGATCGTCTCCACCACGCTCGAGCGCATGCGGCAGTTTGTGAACGAGGAGGTTCGGGGCAAGGTCTATATCGATCCGCTCCTCTACTGGCGGCCTCTGTCGGTGAACAACCGCGCCTCTTCGCTCTCGCTCGATTCCAAGCCTGTGGGAACAGTCGAGCGCTACGAGGAGCAAAAGACGCTGCGTCTCTACATTCACTGGGAAGGAAACTCGGACATCGACCTCTCAGGCTTTGTCATCACGCGCGATCTGAACGTGATCAAGGTCGGCTGGAACGGCCAACACGCCGCGGCCACTTACATGGCTTATTCGGGAGATAACCGAGGACACCACGAGAAGAACGCGGAGTACCTCGACATCGACACCGAGCAGCTCCCCGAGGATATCGACTGGATCGTGCTCGAGGCGCGGATCTACGGCGGCCCCGAGAGCTTTGAAGCGTATAACGGGAAGGTCCACGCCGGGTGGATGAGCCGCGCCGAGCCAAACGGAGGAAACACCCTCTGGTTGCCCGAGCGGTTGGAGCATGCGCTCGTCCTTCGCACCAAGTCGCGCACGGCCTACCTGATGGCCTATCACCCCGCGACGCAGAGCATCGTGTATCTCGATATCGCCATGGGGAGCGCGAACGTCTCCAATGCTCAGGACGCGCTCAAGATGAAGCAGTACCTCGGCGCGACGGTGACGCTCCCAGGTCAGGAGGACGACGGCATCGAGATCAAGTGGGATAAGCTCAACTCGGGACACGTCCTGCATCTTCTGGCCGACGAGGTCGTCGATAGCCCCGCGCTCGCCGACGTGGTCTTCGAGGAGAACATCACCTCGGAGCGGATCTCGATGTTGATGAAGTCCTCGAGCAAAGAGCGCGCTCTTTGATCGCGCTCAAGCCGTCGGCTTTTGCAAGAACCCGCTCGCGAGCAGCTCGCCCAACTGATTCGCGAGCGCTTCGACGCCCTCCTTGGAGAGGACCTCTTCGGGGATATGCCCGTCGATGATCCTGCGCGCCAGGCCATACATGATCGTCGACGCGGCGAACTCGATCAGCTCGTGGGAGAACTCCCTGTCGAACATGCCGTGTTCGTCCGCTCGCGCGAGCTTCTCTGCGATATCACTGACATTCTCCTGATGGTAACTCGCGAGCTTCTCGGAGCGCGCCGGGTCCCCGTATTTCGTGTCATGCAGGACCCGAAAATGAGCCGGGCGCTCGTAGGCAAAGAGCACGTAGGCGATCCCTGCGGCGCGATATTGTTCGAGCGGCTGTCCCGCGACCTCCTCGCCCGTCATGGCGTCGCGCATGCGTTGGCGCAGTTCAGCGAGCGCGACCTCCGCGACGGCGACCATCAACGCGGTCTTGTCCTCGAAGTGCCTGTAAGGAGCGCTCGCGGCGACGCCCGCTTCCTTGGCCGCCTCGCGCATCGAGAAGTCGTGCGCGCCCTCGCGCTCGATCAGCCGCAGCGCGGCTTCGATCAAGGCGTTGCGAAGATCCCCGTGGTGATAGTTTTTCCGGCTCATGTTGTCTCTCTTTTGTCTCGGATGGGCGCTCATGTGAACACTTATCACATTCGCGCTTGCCATGGCACATGTCGGTTCTTAATGTTGTCAATGTGAACGGTGATCACATTGACTGGACAGGAATCGAAACCCCTGAGAGGGAGCTGGTGATGAAGAGCAGCGAACAGGAGCGGTATCACAGAGCCAACGCGCGCAATCGAGAGAACCTCCCCAGAGAGCATGGCTTCGAGCCTGTCGCGAGGATCGAGGGCAGCTTGCCATGCGGCATCGACGCGACGTTGTATCGAAATGGTCCCGGGATCTCGACGCGCTTTGGAGGCTCTCTCGGACACGCCTTCGAGGGAGACGGAGCTCTGAGCGCGGTTCGTATTCGAGGCGACTCGGCGACCTTCGCGACCAAGATGATTCGGACGGCGGAATTTCTCGAAGAGGAGGAGCGAGGAAAGCTGCTCTATGGATTTGGCGCGAGCTGGCCGAGGCGATTCCTCAACAGCCTTCGAGGACGCGCCAAGACCCCTGCCAACGTCAACGTCATGCACTGGCAGGGGAAGTTGTTCGCTGTCCCCGAAGGTGCGGCGCCCTATGCGATGGATGCCGAGTCATTGGAGACGCTCGAGCAAGCGCCGCTGGGCGAACTGAGCGCGGGATACCACAGCGCGCACCCACACAGGATCGATGCGCGCGAGGCTCTCTTTTCGTTTCGCATCCTTTGGGGAAAGGAGAACGCGATCTCCATCTTCGCGTACCCGGATCGTGGCGAAGCCTACGAGCTGGTTCGCGTCCCCCTCGATGTCACGGCTTACTTTCACGACTTCATCGCCACGCCGGATCACCTGATCTTTGTCATCCCTCCGGTGCGCATCGATATCTTGCGCGCGGTCGCTCAGATCGGGCCTTTCGAGAAGTTGTTCCGGTGGAAGCCAGAAGAGGGCACGCGCATCTTGGTCGTTCCGATCGACGCGCCAGAAGAATACACCTGGTTCGAGGCGGAGCCGTTCTTTGTCTGGCACTTCGCCAACGCGTTTCAGGAGCGCGACCGCATCCTCGTGGATCTTGTTCACTGGCCAGACTTTGGAAGCTTCGAGGCGGTCGGTTCTGCCGAAGCAAAGACGACCTCGACTCCGAGCCTCAGGCGCATCAGCCTGGACCTCGCGAATAAATCTGCGAGCGTCGGGATGCTATCGGAGACGCCTTGCGAGTTCCCATCAGTAGAGGCTGCAAGAAGCGGATACGACGCGGACCGGGTCTGGTCACAGGTCGAGCGCGAAGGTTCGAGCGGGATCGCGCTTCACGATCTCAGGCAACAACGCGTGAAGGCGTTCTGGTTCGAGCCCGGACAGCTCGCGAGCGAGCCCAACCTGTTGGCCACACCTCACGAGCTGCTGGCGACGACGCTCGTCTATGATCTCGAGAGTCACACGAGCTTTCTGGCCATGTTCGAGGCAAATCACATCGAGGATGGTCCGATCGCCAGGGTGTGGCTCTCGCACCATATCCCGATGACGTTCCATGGCGAGTGGGTGTGATCAGGGGCAAGCGCTCGCTGCACCTAGCCGACACGCTTGCTCGAGCGCGGGTTTGGCGACCTCTTCGACGAGCTGTGAGGACTTGCAATTTGCCATCGCGCGTATCTTGGCCTTGGCGCGAAGTTCCTCGGGGTAGGCGCGCATTTCCATCGCGTCGATGTGGTTCTCACAATCCACGCGGTCGCTGTGATACGCGCCAAGGAACAGGCAGCCCATGGCGTCTTCGCCGACGCATGCTTTCTGGGCGTATGCGAGCGCGACCCCTGTCCTCTCCTTGCCGAGGATGGAGGTCCCCTCGAGCTGGGCCATATAACTGCAAGGCAACGCCGCGCCCTGTGCGCAGCCGAGCTCGAGCAGGGTCATGTACTTGCTCGGGTCGCGCTCGACCCCGACGATCTTGCCGCTATCGGTGGTGAAGGCGAGCTGCACCATGCCACATGCTCTCGAGTCACCGGCCATACAACCTCGCTTGGCGTAATCCAACCCCTCGCGCTGGTTCTTCTCCTTTTTGTCGCCGGTCAAATCGCGAAAGTGGAGGTATGCCATCGACGTGCACGCGCTCCCCTCTCCCTCGTCACAGGCTCTGATAAGCGCGGCGCGTGCACCTTCGAGCACATCGAGCGTCGCTTGCTTCTCCCTCTTGCCAAGCTTTGGAGAGGTCAACGCCGCGTTCTTGCGATCGGCAAACAGCGCGCAGGCGGGCGCTGCGCCTGCCTGACATGCCTTTATGCAAACAGCATCCTCTGAATCTGGCGAGCACACCGGGACGCCATCATCCTGTATGCACTGCCCATCCTTGAAGACAAAGCCTTCGATGCAACGCCTCCCCTCGCGCCTTGTCTCGGGGGTGGTCTGCACATCGTGCCCGAGCGCGAAGAGGGTGGTTCTCAGGAGCGCCGAGCATCCATCGGTGGGTTCGCGATCCGCCTGAGAGGTCGCATCGCATCGTGCAGGATCACCATCACTGCTCATCTTCTCAACAGACTTCGCGGCGCCGCCCCCACCCCCACGACCGAACACTTCCATCGCCGCAGAGACCTCACCGGATGCGCTCGTTCCCATGGCCCACGCGCCAATGTGCGTTTGATAGATGAAGTGTGTGGCGCCTTCGCAGCGACCTTGCAGCTCGGAGACGGTGGCTTCTGTGCGCGTGGTCGTCTGGTTTCCAACGAGGATGTAGGCGAGGTCGAGTGATTTGCCTGCGGCGAAGGCGGCCTCGAGACCTTGAAGGTAAGGGAGCCCTGTGCCGAAGTTCGCCTCGGCCGAGAGCCTCGAGTTCATCTTCACGAGCTGCGTCTTCTTGCTGACGCCGCCATAGGCGTAGTCACCAGGGAGGTTGCATCCTGGGAGCACCTCGACGCCCTCACAGGTGTACTTGATGACGGCGACGCCTCGGGTCATCGCGCTCTCGAGCGCCGCGCGTTGGGTGTCTGGCCAGTGAACGACGAGCGGCGAGTGGTCGCCTGGGACGCCATCCTCCTCGCATCGCGAGGTCTCTTTCTTTGTCAGCGCTTGCTTCTCTTCGAGCTTGATGGCGTCGTCTGGCGCGGGTTGAGAACCAGCGCAGGTGGCAGCGGAAAGGGCAGGAACGAGCAAGATCGCAGCGATCGAGACAACATGGCGACGGGGCACGATAAACCTCTTTGTTCTTTGATCGAATCGGCCGCCATCTTGTTCCAGTGATGGAGCGAGCGCAAGACTCGTGGTTTTCAACCCGAGCCGCGAAGCAGGGTTTTTACAAAGAACTGATCGAGCGCTTCTTCGACCGTCGAGCGCGTGAGATGACACGCGCCTCCTCGATATCGGATCGTTGCCAGCGGTTTCTTTTCTCCACGAGCGTGTTTTGCTTTCAGCACGAAACCATCGCATCGGTGCTCGACGGTCGCGGTCATGAGTAGCTTGTCGTATTCGTATCGCGAGATGTTCGCGATCGATCCTTTGCTGTCGTATTCGAACTCGTAGCGCTTGTATTTCGAGCGATCTGGCTCGTCTTCACAGACAGCATCTGTTGGCTCCGAGCGAGAGACTTCTCGGATGCGCGAGTAAGATCTGTACTTCGACGCCTCGACCCAGTTGCCATCGTCGAGCAGTCCGTTTTGGTTCTTGTCATACGATGCCATACGCACGATCGAGCCATCCTTTTGTACGCGATCCATGAAGAACATCGTGTGATTCATCCCACACGTTGCGGTGTGTGAGCAGGGTGGCGGGGTGTACGTGGACCAGCTTCCCGAGGAGACCCTTCCTCGCTCATCGTAGGTGATCTGATGTGCGATGACGGCGGGGGCGATGAGATTCTTGTCCACGAGCTCGACGTTGAGGAGCTCTTCACCGACAAACCTGTTCAGAGCATCTCTGAAGATGAACCTCTCCGACTCGAGGACGATCTCTTGATCGTGATGCCGGCGTTTGTAGACGCGTCGTCGTTCGCTGTAATAGGGACCATCGTATGCGATCTCGATGCGCTCCCCTCGGGTATCCCTGTCGAGAACCAGCCGGCCGTGTACATCATACTGTTTAAAACGTTGGTATCGGTATGAATCTGCGTCGACGTCAACGAGGCAGTAACTCAGGTGCTCGGGTGAAGGTCTGTCAGGATGTGGACATTGGAGGGGAGTGGTGATGTCCAACGCGCCTTCGCGTTTCATATTCAGAGCGTCTTCACGCCTCTTCTTCTCGCGCTCGTGCTCGGCCTCGAAGAGCACAATTTCTGGGGACCATCCGTGCGCGGGCGAACCTTGATCGTTCGTAGGTTCGGGGACATGTGCAGCCGCCACGGTGGCGTGAACGAGCATCTCGGACGGCGCGCACGAGCACAAACCGAACAACGCGAGGAGATAAGTTGTGAAATAGCTGTGAGATTTCATGCGGAGCACCTTCCTCTCTGTTGGTAACAGAAGGTGCTCCGCGAAGCGAATATGAGCAGCTCGAAAGAAATCAGTAGGGATAGCGTCGCGCGAGGAAAGCGGGCGCGTCCTTGTCTTCGAGTTTAAGGCCAGCTCCGTTGAGCAATGTCTGGCACAACGAGGTCTGTTCGTTGTAGACGCGCTCTGCGGCGGCCTTGGCGCGTGCCGAGTCGCTGTCCGCTCTCGCCGAGTCGAGGTCGCGCAGCGCCTTGTAGAGCGCAGCGCGAGGATCTCCGCTCATCGCCAGCGCGTTCGCGGCGGGACCAGGGTTCGGGCAACGCAGCCTCCAGCGCGCAGCGGACAACCGCAACTGCTCGGCCTGTCTGCTCAGGTTGTTGACCAGCGGATCGAGCTCGGCGCATGCCTCGTCGTAACGCATCAACGTGGCGAGCGCGCGGCCTCTGGCAAGGCGCACGTAAGGATCTTCGCGACAATGGCGCCCGCCGCGTTGGGATTCGGCCCAGAGCGCGTCGACGCGCTCGAAGAGCGGTGGCGCTTGCCGAGCGCCGCCAGGATCGACAGCGAGCGCGCTCACATAAGTGAACAGCGCCGAGAGCGGATAGGTCGTCTCGTCATACTCCCAGAACCGTTGCCATCCGATGCACACCATCAATTGGGTGTAGATCGCGCCGAGCAAGTCGCCCTGCGCGGAGTACCTCATGCGACCGATGGCGCCCATCAACCTGAGGTGTGGCGCGAAGCAGTTATCGAGTTTTCTCGGATCGAGCGATGTGCTCGCCACGTTGCCATCGAAGGTCACATCGAGCAGTGGCGAGAGCTCGGGGCAGGACTTGCGCGTGAGGTCGAGGATCGCGCTCGGATCGGGCGCGCCGGTATCACACGCTTGCTGCGTGGCGTGCGCCAGCACCCGCAGTCTGAGTGGGTTTGGGAACCAGTCCAACCAATCATCAGAAGGGAGCGTCAGCGTGCCGCGTTTATAGTGGTGTCTGGCGGCGATGGCTTGCGTGAACTCCAGGGCGCGGCGTTGGTGAGGTTCGAGGTTACCGCTCCACTTCGAGAGCGCGCGCTCTGCGGCGCGCTCGATCGGTCCCCACTGTAGCGAGGCGTGGCGCTCACCGATGGCGAGCCTGAAGAACGAATCGACGAGCGCGCGCTGCTGCTCTGGCGTCGCCGCGTCGATCGCGCGCGCGGGGTCATCGAGCAGCGCGTCCAGCGCCGCAGAAAGTGTCGAGTAAGAGAGGATCTCGAGGCGATCGATGCGCAGTGATTCGAGCTCGGCGACCGCTTCGTCGTGCTGCGCCGATGCGACCACCACGCGCTTGACCGAGAGCGCGAGCTGGTCGACAGCGCGCAACATCTCGTTCAAACCATCCACGCGACCCAGCGAGCCGCTTTCATCCAGTGAGGCGATGGCGATCACATCTTTTGGCGTCTGGATGCCAAGGACGCTCGAGGCGAGCGCGAGGCCAAAGGCCAGGCCAATGGAGCGGTCGTCGATCTCGCTCGATGAGCCTGTGCGTTCGGAGTAGAGCTTGACCACAGGTCCGAGTTGATCATGCCTCGCCGAGACCGCACCCCACAACACCGGCAAGGATCGGGGGAGGGCGCACTGAGCATCGAGCCATGCCTCGCGCGCCTCTCCTGTGATGACACCGTTCGAAGGAGGTCTGGGCTCGGGTCGAATCTGCAACGCCCAGAGCTCTGCGCGCGCCACGCCATGAGAGGTGTCCAGTGTGACAAAGGCGACCTCTCCAGGTTCGAGGAAGCGAGGTGGGCTCCCCACGGCCTCTCGGGCGCTGTCGTAGGCTTCGCGGTCGACGGTTTTGTCGGGCCAGCACCATGGCCCTGGCGAGAGCATGCGCTCCTGATCGCGACGTCCGGTGCGCAGATCGCGTTGCGATGAGAGGCTCGGGTGTTCGTAGACGTGTTCTGACATGGCGTTCACCTCGGCAAAGATTTGGACGCAGTATACATGCTTGGAGGGCGTTGAAGATATTCTCCACGTCGCCTGACTCGCGCAAATTTTTGCGCCAACTCAATCCTCTCCGCTGTCCTTTGCTTTTGCCAACTCCCAGATCAGCTCGCTCATATCGACAGGTGAGAGTTCATCCGGGGTATGTCGCCACCGACGCTTGACCCACAGGACACATGATCCTGTGTTGTCTGGCTTCGTGCCCGGGACAAACCTCGATCTGTTGGAGTTGATATCACTCGTGATCTTGATCTCGATCGAGACCGTGCTGTTCTTGTTCGGATCTGTGAGGTCACGTTTTCCAAAACGAAGAGGGCGTTGGATCGTTTTGTCAGCGTGGGTGCGCTTCCTTCTTCGAGAGCCGCGCCAGTCATGGCCCTCGTAGAGCATCTGGACCGCGCCGTAGGTCGAGTGAAGTTGCGAAAAGTGACCGTCGATCGCTCCCAGCGCTTCTTCCACGCTCCAGGCCGGTCGGCTCAGTTGTTCGAAGGGCTGGATGACTTCGTAGTCCGTGAACACCGTCGACCATGTGGTGAGCTCATCCTCCGAGAGCTGCACCGGGTGCACCAGCTGGATGTTTCGTCCGGGGGCATCTGCGAGCGTGAAGACCTCGTCCTCGATATCGACAAGTCCTCCGGTCTCGTCCACGCGGAACGTGGACACCAACGCGTCCTCGCTATCATAGACACCCCAGAGCAGCCTGTGCGCGAGCATCCCCAGCAGCGGATGCTCCAGAACATCTTTTCGCCAGTCCTGTGTTCTCCAAATCCGGCGCTGGCGCATCGCGCGCTCGAAACGCCGCGACTGGAACCTGGCTTGCCGGGCGCATAATTTGCCAAGCCTCTCCCAACGAAGCTGGAGTGATTCATCGAGTTCTGTGACTTCGATCCCTTCCAGGTGAGGTTCGAGATCCTCGTCGAGCCAGACCTTGATATCGCTCCTGCCTCCGAGCGCCAGGATGCGATCCTTGCCGATACCGAATGTCGGCGCGACGCGATCGAAGACAGTCGCCGCGTCGGTATCGGGCATGCCCGATATTTCGAGGACCTTGCTCTTCGCCATCTCCACAGCATCGAGCTCGTGCCCTCCATGAATAAAGCGCCAGAGCGCCTCGAACGTATAAGCGTTCGCGCCCTCGGCGAACGACTCGATGATCTTCTCGCCGCGCTTGTAGTAATTCGTTCGAAGCCACTCATCGAGCAGATAGGGGAGCTCGTCTGCGACCTGCGGCCCTCCGAATAACCCGAGCGCCTGGATAACCCACTCCTCGTTGGTCGGGCACTTGGCAGCGATCCAGGACTCGAACAATCCCCAGGTGAACTGCCCGAGCGAGGTATCATCGGCTTGCTCGGCGAGTTGTGTGAGGCCGATATACGCCTTTCCTGGAGGGGAGAACTTGAGCATCAGGGCGATGTCATCGCAGATATCGACGGGGAGCTTCTTGGAGAGGTCCTTCTCGAGCAGGATGGGCGGATACGCCGCAGGGTTCCAGAAGCTCGGGAGCTTTGGCATCTTCTTCGGGTAGGCTGTCGTCGCGTCATCGAAGGAGGGCAAGTGCTCGGCGACTTCATCGCCATAGCCCTGCACGACCTCTTCGAAGGTCTTCGTGTCTGTGGCCCGGGCGACGCGCAGCATCTCTTCGAGGTTTGCCTTCTTCTTTGCTCCGCGCGTCTTGAAGTATGCCGGGATGGCGCCGATGGCGGCGTCTCTGGGGTTGTTCTCGATCCAGAGCAGCGCCTTTTCGCGCATCGTCTTCGTCCCGAGGAGCTCGGACATCGGCTCTGCCAGGCCCGACCAGCGCACCTGTCTGGAGATGTGGCTGATCCCATCCTTCTTCTTGCAGGTGAGGATCCAGCGTTTGTAGAGCTCGGGCCTGACTGACAACCACTCGGAGATGCTGCCTATCTCCCACGTATACATCCCTTCGAAGTGGTCGAGCGGGAGCTTCTCGATCATCGCGTCGGCGGTCTCCAGCGAGACATACGTGAGCGCGTCGATGGGCGGAATGGTCTCCGACTCGCCAGCGACGTAGGCGAGGACGCTGTTTCTCTTGTCCAGCTTCCAGCGGTTGTTGGGGGCATCGTAGTCTTGATGAGTCGCGTATAACTCGCGGTCCCTACGAGTCGACTCGATGCGGTCGAGATCCACCATCGAGACGGTGTCATCGAGCACATCCAGATCCTCGAGGGATTTGGGGACTTTCTTCCCCTTGGAGGACTTCTTCTTTGCCTGACCGTGCCATGGAGGATTAGCCAGGACGCCTTCGAGGTCATCGCGCGTCGCGAAGTGCACGTCATCACTGGCCTCTGCCTCCAGGCGCTTCTCGACCTGTTGCAGCTCTTCGTAGACCTGGTCGAGCGCTTTCCCCAGCGAGGTTCCATCGTTCGAGCGTTGCTTCGCTGCGTCGAGGGCCGCGAGCGCGCTGACGGGGTTATCGATCAGAAGATCGCGGAGGCTCGGAACGAGCACCCAGCCGGGTTTCCAGCGCTCGACGAGCGTCGTGACGACTTCCTCGTCCGGGATGTTGCACAGCACATCCACGAGGATCATGGGGGGATGACTCCAGGGGAGCTTCAAGAACTCGAGCAGCGGCCGCTTTGCCTCCAGCTCGAACCGGTCGAGCGTCGCATAAAACGATGTGAACCCTTGCTTGAAGTGATACTGGAGCGTGACCTTGTCGGGGATGTCTTCGCCCTCTTCGAAGGGGTTGCACAGCTCTGCGAGCTTTGTGATGTGCTCGAAATCCGCGCCGCTGGCGAACAGCAACAGGTGCAGGTAGGCGCGATCGGTAACGGCGGGGCTGTAGCTGAAGACGGATTTGGACAGCCTCGGCAAGGCATCGATGATGCTGTTGCCCCACTCGGTTTGGCCAGGGAACAGGTAGCAAAGGTGCACCTTCGTCGAGAGCGGCGTCTCGCTGGATTCGAAGAGTTCGCGCGCGCGAACGAGGAGCTCCTCGTGTTCCTTATCCTTTAGCGAAACGAGCTGTCGCCGGATCCTCTCGAGCACGTCGCGTTGCAGCCCCTCGACATTGATCAGGCTGCTGGATTGCCGCGATTCACTGCGAACGATCGGCATCGCCTCGGGCCACCTGTAGACGACCTCGAGCGTGTGGGCCAACCCAGCCTGGAACCAGGTCTTGGGGTACTGCTTCTCGGGTGTCGCGGTGTAGACGATGTCGAAGCAGTAGAACGCGATGGCGTCGAGGAGCGGATCTGGATGCTCCTGCGCATCCTCGATCTCGACCTCGAAGGTATCTCTGAACTGTTTGGCGTACTCCCGGACGGTTTCTTTTTCCGTCTTCGAGTCCACCATCCACGCCTTCTCCAGCGTCGGAATAATCCCCTTGAATGGCCACTGACGCCGGTACTCCTCGGGTGACAGGATCGGGATCGACTTGACGGTCTTGGGGCGACGCTTGGAACCGCGCCATGTATGGAGGTTGCGCTTGAGTGAGCGGGACCAGTCGATTTCTCGAGTCATGATTTTGTTCGCCAGCGGTGGGAGATGTGAACGTCGAAGGAGAGGGGGCCCGTTTACTTTGGAGCGACCTCGACGAGTGATTTCGCGTAGGCGAATGCTTCCTCTCTGGTGTCAAAGCCTCGGTTCGCCTTGAGAGGATCTGTGCCGAGGCTGCCCCAGGTTTCCTGGAAGGGATCAGGTGCGGAGTTGCCGCGATCGACGTACACCTTGTAAGCGTGAATCACGACGTATGGCGACTCCAGGATGGCGTTGATACGCTTGCACCACGTGCTGTCGTAGTCTCCGTGAGTGCCCTTATCAGAGCCTTCCCTGAACGCATCGAGCCCCAACGCGAACGCGACATGGCTCGTGCCTTGCGAGCTATCATCTGTTCCCAATACTGGCGCACCCACTGGCCCCGTACCACGGATCACATCGAGGATGCTGATGCTGACGGTGTGGCGTTGGGGGTAGTCCGTCGCGTCGTGGAGGTCCGCCCTCGACGGTGCCCTGTGAGGCGCCTGAGGACTGTCGAAGAGCTCGCAGTCGAGCTTGGCGAAGTGTTCGGGCTTGCCGACAAAGATGTAGTGATCCGCCTTCACTTCGGGTGTGTGCTCGGGGGGCTCGGCGTCTGCCTTCTCTGGCGCGTTATCATTCGTCATATCTTTGTCTTCCCTGGGGGTCGTTTTTGGGGTGGTGCGAGGCGTTGACAAAACAACATCCTCGCCATCGGGAGCGCTCCCGCCAGAGCGTTGACATGCCGCGCATATCAGTGACGTTGAAAGAAGTAGCCACAAGGTGCTCGGGCGCTTACCCGACATGATCGACGACGACATCATCACTCCTGGTGTTATCGAGGCCGAAGCTCTCACCGTTCCATATCATCGCCATTGTATACGTCAGGCGATCGATCGAACGGAGTCGAGCGAACAATGCGGGATCGAGTTCGGACACAGCGGCGCCTCTTCCTCAAAAAAAAAGCAAGCTCACGAGCATATCTGGCAACGGTGCACCCTCCTACTACACCGAAGAATGTAGGCTTGCCAAGCTCTCGCGCTGTCCGATTTCGATCGTTATGTGACTACCGATTTCGAGCCCCCATCTTATTCGAGCCCCCATCCCCTATAATCCCCTTCCCCGTCTGGGAAGGG